>Ga0209035_10000095_pt1 | contig 32270 bp, 29 predicted proteins | sample MarorgKNORR_S2LV_6_FD_188220 | JGI IMG/M metagenome (GOLD analysis project Ga0209035, IMG submission 188220) | Marine microbial communities from the Southern Atlantic Ocean, analyzing organic carbon cycling - AAIW_A/KNORR_S2/LV (SPAdes) (version 2) | ecosystem: Environmental > Aquatic > Marine... | reverse complement strand
GGGCAGCATCCGCCCAGGTACATCCTAGCCCACCGACTCCTGCGATGAGTATCGCCCCCTCGTGCACGACATGATGTGCCCACAGGCGCGCCTTGAAATTGCGGGTCAATACAACCCGGATACACGCTTCATTAAGGGGCCAATAAAGTCACGGCATTCTCAAAAAAATCAAGAGCAGAAAAACCTCAATCATAGGTGAGATAGCGCTGATAGCGACGTCTTTCATCGCGTGCCCAAGCATTGTCGGGCTCAATCTCAAGCACCTTCTCATAATACTCTACAGCCTTCTCGAAATCCGACAGATATCTGCCATTCATATGAGCTAGATTATTCAGCACCGGAACACACTTCGAATCTTCCTCAAGTAAACGAAGAAGAATCTCCTCAGCCCCCGTGATATCCATCTTCTCCATTTTCTCTTCCGCCTCGTCCAAACTCGAAATCTGCGAGTCGCTAAGACGGTAGACATTCTTCCAACTCGGACCGGCCATAGAACCATCGAGAGCGTTGATTCGTTTGAGGTTTCGCAGGTTCCGAACGAGGCGGTGGAAGGAGGTCACAGAGAGGGACCCCGTAGGGGTCAAACTGAAACCTTGATATCCCGAAGACGGCTGGATTGCTTCGTAATAGAGGTCATAGGATGAAGGCACATCAAATGTCCTCCCACCGACTGCTGGTTCTTGCCTGCTTCGCGCTTCTTCTAGCGGGTTCAACTCAAGGTTATTCCAATGGCATCGGTGGCGACGAGGATGGCGAGGGAGACGTCGCCCTAGCAGGTTGCACATGCCACGCTGAACTCCCTGATAATTCAGTCACCGTAATCCTCGACGGATTACCTTACCATTATTCTGCAGGAACAACCTACACTCTCAAGATTCAATTGATTGGAGGGCCAGCTATTGACACTGAATCTAACACCGGCGGCTTCTCCATGCGCGTTAGTTCAGGTTCGCTCGCCGGAGCAGAAGGATACGAGAACCTGGTCCAAAATTGGGAAGATGACTCTACTAGCCTGACTCACACAGGCTCCGGTAGCGAGACTGCAGATCGCAGTTGGATGATTGTCTGGACCGCTCCTGAAACTGGTAGCGGAGTAATCACTATCTGGCTTGCTGGCAACTCCGTTAATGGCGACGGGATCCCATCTGAACTCGACCGCTGGAATCGTCTGACAGTCTCGGTTGATGAAGGCGAAGACTCTGGCCAAACTCGGACTGTATTCAGCGGAAATGGTGAGATCGAACCGCCGGCACCATCCGAGGCTCACGTCGACCTGCACGAGATGGGAGCTGCACTCCGAGCCCACTGGCTTGGCCTGCTCGGCTTTGGAGCGGTGATTCTTGTGATTCTATTCTGCGGACTCTTCTTGAGATACGGATTCTCTCGCCATTACGTGGGTCGAAGCAACCTACTCAAACTGCGCATCAAGCATCTTCGAAGGGGTGACCAACTGTGAAAGACGATATCGTCATGAAGCTTCTCCGCGAAGTCAAGTCGGGTAAGGTCAGTATCGAAGATGCCCGCGAAGCATTGTCCGGCGTGGACCTAAGCGAGGAAAACTACGAGGCAGCGGTCGACCATGGCGTGTTCAATGACCCAGAGCCGGGTACAATCATCAGAGCTAGTATCTCCCCATCCGGCGAATCTTGGTTGGTATTCGTATTCGCGCTTTGGGGAATTCTATGGACTCTTTTTTGGGCTGGAACTCTCTCTTACGGTCTGTTCAAAAACTGGGATCAGCAGCTTCTTTCCTTCCATCTAGCAATGACTCTACTAACAGTAATTTTGATGGGAATCGTCTATCTGCGATTTGTTATGCCTGACGTAATTGTTGTCAAACACAGGCGAAACAAGTTCATCCCACCCAATGACACAGAAGGATGGAAACAATACGAGGTGTGATTCATGGCGAGAAGGTTCAGGCTACGTTCACTTCCAGGTGCCGATGACGAGGTTTCTGAATCTAATCCAGTCATCGATCGTCGCGAATTCATGCGTTATTCGTTCAACACCGCCGCCGGCGTGATCACCATGGCTAGTCTTGGTAGCATCGGCTTCGCATCCTTATTGATGGGGACTGCAGAATCGTCAGGCGGCGACACTGCCGTTCGCTTCTGGGTGCCTTCAGGTGCTGAAGACTCTGTTTGGTATGGTGATAGGCACCTCGAATCTATGTCATACTCCGCATTCGTCAGTGCCGCCGCTGACAGTCCAACCGGAATGGTCGGCGCTCAGGGCGTCTGGTCTGGTCTTCCGGTCAATGTGATGTACGTACCTCACACCGAGAACTCGACGACTCCAATCGCTACGGACAAGCCTCGCTTCCAATTCATGGACGGATATACCGAGAGCGGAAAATACGTTGGTAGTGGCTACGAACTTGAGGAAGACCCCACACTCGCTCCACTCTCAATTCACGACAATCTTGTTGTTATCTTCTCGCGCTGTACTCACCTATGTTGTATCCCGGGCTGGCAATTGGTCCAGAATGATTTCACAAATAATCAATGGACGCCCGGCGCGGTCGATGCTGGTGGCAACAAATTGTTCTGTATCTGCCACTCAAGTCGCTTTGACCCGACCGCGATTGAAAAGAATCGAAGTCGAAACCGTTCGACTGGAGCGGAGTTCGATTATATCGGCATCCGCCGAACAGGTGGTCCCGCTCCTGTTGGACTCCCTCTCATCCCGTGGATCATTACGGGTGATACGATTGAAGCCCTCCCGGACTTCAAAGACTGGTACACATATTGCGACTGAGGTGAGATGATGCTACAATTCTGGTTCCTTTGGCTCTTCATCGCCCTCATCGTTGTGCTCGTAGCATTCACTCTGCGTAAAGAGCGCGATGATATGCCCCGCAAGGACATCCTTCGTGCTGTCGAGACCAGTGCGGGAAGTCTGGGGTTGGCGGAGAAATCCTTCCTCTGGGCATTCTCCTGGCTTGATACTCGCTTCCGCATCCAAGATTACTGGGGGATGAGTCGAGATGCGTATTACAGCGTGCACCGTCAGATGCCTCTGACGCACGCTGAGAAATACAAACTTCGAATCATTTGGTATTGGTATCCCCTATACTGCCTCGGTGGAATCTCTTTCCTCGCCTTCGTTATCCTAGTCATTACCGGCACAGTTCTCGGACTCTATTACGTGCCGGGAGGAGAAGGCGACCCAACCCCTGCTTACTCATCGATGGAATTCATCATGGTTCAGCTTCCATTCGGCTACATCATCCGCTCAATTCATCATTGGGCGACGCACTTCATGGTGGCTGCTGTGTTTCTTCATATGTGTCGCGTTTATTTCACTGGCGCATACCGAAACCCACGCGAGCTCAACTGGCTCATCGGCGTCGCCTTGATGTTCTTCACCATATTCTTCGGCTACTCTGGTTACCTACTCCCTTGGGACAGCTTGGCTTTCGGCGCTGCAACAATAGGAATCAACATGGCAAACTCGACCCCCCTCATCGGAGGGTGGGTCGCAACCGCGATGTTCGCAGGAACATCCCTCTCGGGCCAGACGGTCACGCGCATGTATTTCCTGCACGTGTTCATCCTACCTGTCGTTGTCACTGCGCTCATTCTGGCACATTTGTTCATCGTCTGGGTTCAAGGTATTGCGGAGCCGCATTGATAGAGGGTGTTTGACATGGGTATGATCGATAGATTTGGACGTATCGCGGACACATATGTTCGTGAGAAAAGCAGTCTCCTCGAAGCTGAGCAAGAGCGCAGGCGAGTCCATATGGGTCACGCTTTCTGGCCTACTGAAGTCCTGCGCGATTCGATAATCCTAGCAGCGATGATGATGGTTCTGGCATTTTATTGCTGGTTGATTCCCCCCCCGCTGCACAGCGCAGCGGACCCTTTTGCTCAGGCTGGCTTCGTATTCCCTGACTGGTATGTTCTGTTCTCATACGGATATCTACGATGGGGTGAATATCTACCACAATTCGTGATTCCTGCCGGCCCAATCGGTGAGTTCCTTGGATCCCCTGTGATTTCATGGAACGCTGCTTGGTGGGGCGCCTTCCTGACCGGTATTCCAGTCGGTATCCTCGCGCTTCCACCTTTCCTTGGGGGCCGTGAGAAGCGCCCAGCCGAGGATCCTTGGTTCGCGACCGCTGGTGCGGTCTATCTCGCACACGTGTGGTTCATCTCGGTCTTCTCAATCAATATCTTCCTCGAATTATATTCCAAAGACCGCACCGATTACTGTTGGGCGAATTCGCATCATGTCTTCGATTGTGGTAGGCAGGCACCTTGGACAGCTGAGGTGTTCAATGCGGTGCCGTGGATTCTCACTGGAATTTTCATCTTCGCCGTGTTGTATTTCGGTGTAAGATGGTTCCTCGTCAATTCAATCGGCGCTCGATTGACTCCGAATATGGGCAAGCAAGTAGCAATCGGCTCCATCATCCTAGCCGTACTTATCTCTGCGGTTACCTGGCCAATTTACGAAGGCGGCTTTTGGGATTACGGCGGACTTGGCGCGATGGACGATGTAGAGGAGTTGGAGACAATGCGCGGCCAACCCGCCGACACACTCGTCTACTATGGTAAAGGGGACGATTGGGATAATTGGGGCGACGAGTGTCTTACTTTCTCAGATTCTTCTGAGCTCGGAGTCTGGTCAAGTTTAGACGAAGACGAAGACCACGCCAAATGGTGCGTCATCCCTGCGGAACATTGGACGAATTGGAGGGTATTCCAGCCGACTCAGAGCACCCTCCTCGACTTCGAGGGAGTCAATGGGCATGACGATATCGAAAGTGGTCGCAACGCTGCTGGCGGCTCATTCGAATACGATGGTAATGTAGACTCGACAAGTATCGAACATTCGTGGACTGATGTCATGCACATCGAAGACATTGGTTTGTCAAGCGTCTTCGTCGATGTCGGTTGCAACTTCCGTACGACTATGCGCGGCGCTGGCAGCCACACTCAGGATCTCAGTATCAGCAATGACGCGGGAAAGGTTCTGTGGTCTGCAGATGGCGAATGTGGTAGCACCACTCTAAAACTCGCACCAGGCAATTACAATCTCGAATACAGCATCTCTTCGAGCGATGTCAACGAGACCGTGACAATGATCACCGACTTCTCGGCTAAAGCCTTCCAACCACTCCTACTCGACGCGGATGGAGCAGCCGCAAACCGTGCTGACCTACCTGCCGGAACTGACCTCGAGACGATGAGCCTTGAGAATCCAACCTTCCAGAAGAATCCGAAGAGCCTTGATGCCAAGTTGATCTACTCAATGTTCGTCCCGTGCCTTGGAATCGGCGCCATCGTCTTCATGCTGATGCGCAGTATGGCACGCGGCTACGAATGGGAAATGAACAAGTGCTACGGCTGTGACCTTTGTGATGACGCTTGTCCAGTTCGCCTCTTCAACGCCGGAGACAAACTCAACATCATCTACAACACATGGAATAACGAAGATGACGGCGTTCCATTGTACTCTTGCCTGACCTGTACCGCTTGCACCAACGCCTGCCCGCAATTGGTCGATTATGACTCATACGTCGATATTCGCCGTAACCTGATTGTCGGCGGCCCGCCGGCCGCCGAAATCCCCCACTCAATCCTCCAAGCAGTATTGGCCGCAGAGGCGGAGGAAGACGCGGACTCAGCATTCATTCCAATTGATGAGTACCCAATCGACTCAAGCGTGGGCTACTACCCAGGCTGCGTCGATTACATCGACCAAGAGATGATCTTCAGCCATGTCAATGAGGGAGAAATGAACCTCGGAGAAACGACGACTGCCGCATTCACTATCTTCGATGAGATGGGGAAGGATGTCACTTACCTCGGTCGAGACTTCCTAAAGTGCTGTGGGCACGATCAGAAGTGGCAAGGAATGACGGAAGTCTTCGAGAAGCTCAAGGCCTACAATCAGAAGAAACTGGGAGACAGCGGAATCGATACCCTAGTCACATCGTGCGCAGAGTGCTTCCGCACCTTTGCAATGGATTACGAACTCGAGGACATGAAGGTCATGCACACGACCGAATATCTCATCGAGAATGGCTTCGACATGGATCTCGCTACCCCCGAGGATATCACTGTCACCTACCACGACCCCTGCCGACTGGGCCGTCAGATGAATATCTACGAAGAGCCGCGCAACCTCGTTCGCGCGATTGATGGTGTGGAACTGGTCGAGATGGAACACACCGGCGAGGATGCCCTTTGCTGCGGTGTATCTAGCATGATGTCTTGTAACGAGAACAGCAGGGCTCTGCGCCTAGAGCGCTTCGACGAAGTAAAGGCGACAGGTGCTGAAATTATGCTCACAAGTTGCCCGAAGTGCGTCAGTCACTTCGAGTGCCTCAAGTTCGAAGGTGACCCAAGACACGACTTCGAGATCCTTGACGTCGTCTCCTTCCTAGCGCGGCAAATCGACGCAAAGCGTCAGTGAGAGTCTTGAACCCTTGATTGGGGAGTCAGAAAATCTGACTGGCGGCGACCGCAGCCTTGAGAAGTCAGAGCCGGCAGCATCGATTCGGATGACTGATATCCCCGACCTCGCTGCTCGCCGAGCGAGCGAACAACGTCGCATTCGCATGATGATGAATGCAATGCGCGCAGAGGAGAGAGCGAAACTGAAGGGCGGAGAAGATGCAGTAGCGTGGGTGAAGGAGGAGTTATGCATTGGTTGTGACCAATGTATGATAGTCTGCGATGACGATGCGATTGAACTCTTCGACACCCCTTTAGCAAGTCCCATCATGAACGTCGACGTCAACCGTAAAGCACGCGTGCTGCGCGACCCCTGCACCGGTTGCAAACTCTGCGTCCTTGCTTGCCCCACAGACGCGATATTAATGATCGATAGGTGATCAAATGGAGAAAGAAGACCCTGTGAGATTTGGCGCTGAATTCGGGCCAAAGAGAACCGAAAATTCGACAGGAGTTTCTCTTGGAACCTTCAAGAATTTGGTATGGGTTTCCAATCTTGGCGGGCTTCTTCTTGTAGCGATTGGGCTTGAATTGATTATGGTTCAACAGCAATTCTACCTCGGGGTTGCTGCGATTGTCGGTGGAGTTGCTGTTGCTCTTTTCCCTTCGAATTACGAGATTGTCGGGATGGAAGCAATTCAGGGCGGAAATGACCCCGCTGAAATTGACGAAAATTCGTCAGCGGACGATGAATCCTAAGCTGAATTTTCGACCGCGGGCGATAAGGTCAAGGGCTCTGAATTCTAGATTGGAAATATGGTCAGGGATTGGGTGGAGACACCGATCGGCGCGATTCACTTCGAAGCTACCGATACTGGATTGTCTAAAGTCGGATGGGGCGAGGTGCGGCGGAGTGAGGTCTCAAATGAGCACCTCAACGCGGCGAAGAATTGGACTCTAGAATACTTCGCTGGGTCAAATGCACCATTCCCTCAGCTTGACGAATCTGGTCTAACTCCCTTCCAAACACAGGTGCTGCGCTCTCTTGTTCATGAAGCGAGATTCGGCAAAACAGTGTCGTATGCTGAGTTGGCCGCAAGAGCGGGGTATCCTGGAGCGAGCAGGGCCGTTGGGTCGGTCATGGCGATGAATCCCTGGCCTCTGCTCGTGCCATGCCACCGTGTGGTTCGAAGTGATCGCGTCATCGGAAATTACAGTGGAGAAGGTGGTCCAGCGACAAAGATTCGTCTTCTTCTTCATGAAGGTCAGAAATTCGACAATGCTGGATGCATCGCCAATTAATGTAGCAGATGCGGAGGCAGCATCACCAATATGCGATGAAGATCGCAAAGGAGGCCACAGAAGCAAGAGTCCAGATGAATATGTAGAAATTCTGGGAGATTGGGGAGGCGATGATGCCTTCGGTTTCCTCTGACTCAGCCATCTGTATCGAACCTTCGAGACGAAATCGGGTTGTAAATGTGACTGCCTAACACATGTGCGTGAGGCAAGCTATTGCTCCCTCACATAAGTGGATGTAGCAATAGTAGCGCAATCAATGGGAAGAGAATCATAGTAGCATTATCGTCTATCCAACTCACTCGGGGAACCTCGCCAGCGACGGTTAGCGGAGCGAGGAGAACAGCGACTAGAAATGGCGTTGAGAAGAGTGCCACGCTACCCATCCAAATCGTGTAGGAGACTGCCAAACCAACGAGGACTGCCGATTGCATGCCCATCTTGGCTCGCTTTACCTCGCCCATGATTGGATCGACGAATGTTAAACCGCAGATGATGGGTATCGTGTACTTCCCTGCCTCGAGACCCTCACCCTCTTGGGGTGCAAGAATCAGAGTCAGACATACTGCTACTGCACCCCAGGCTAGCGCGCTGACTTGCTTTGCTTCGTATTCGCGCTGGCCGACGATGATGATTCCGAACTTGATGCGGATTACTTCGATAACGATGAAAAATACTGCAACCGCGATGACGAAATCGCTCGGAGTCATCGACACCTTTCCGGCGATGGAGTCGCCCCAGAGATGGTAAGCGAAGGGGATGACGCACATTCCAACATGTGTTAATCGCCGAAACCAATGGCCACCGGCGCCACCGACCGAATGTTCTGCATGATCGATATCGACTGGGATGGCATTCACTGACTCAAACCCCCTTCCTGATTTGTTCGACCGCTTGAGACAGCGTCATGCTTCCGGTCTCAAGCGCGGCAAGAGTGGATTCGAGATTTGGTGAAGAGAGGAGGGTTGAATCCCACGCTGAGATTAGGCGCTCTCGCACGCGTAGGCTCTCTCGTCCTTTGGTAGTCGTGGTGTGCGAGAGGGCTTCGATTATCTCTTCGACACCATCGCCTGAATGAGCCGAAACTAGCAATACCTCGGGCGTGTTCTCATCGGCTCCAACCGAGAGAGCTGTTCTAACCGCGTTTGCGGCCCGCTCAGCGTCTGGAAGATCGGACTTATTGATGGCGATGAGGTCAGCGAGTTCCATGATTCCGGCCTTCTCGGCTTGGATGATGTCTCCACGGTCGGGGCCATCGACGAGTAGGATTCTGTCAGCGAAGGCAACGACCCGAATTTCCGCTTGACCCGCGCCAACCGTCTCGATGACGATGTTCTGCCAGCCACAAGCTGCGAGTACATCGACCATCGGCGTCAAACAATCCATCAGACCCCCTGGGTGATTACGGGTAGCCAACGAACGGACATAGACAAGATCGGATGAATCGGCATTGCTCATCCTCATTCGGTCTCCAAGGAGAGCTCCGCCGCTCCGAGGAGAAGAGGGGTCAACTGCAAGCACAGCAATCGATTCGCCTCTCTCAGTCCAGACATCGATCATCCGTCCGATGAGTGAAGACTTGCCGACACCGGGTGGTCCAGTTATCCCGAGTGATGTGCCAGAGCCACCTTCGACCGGGGATTCTCCACCTTCCTCGATATGACTGAGTAGCTTTGAGAGTGAACGTCGATCGCCCGAGCGAGCCTGTTCGAGAAGTTCTGAGGCATCGCTCACCAATGCCACCCTGCCTCTTCACCAACTCCCCTAGGCTCGCCCGCTTCAGCTCGCTGTTCGAGAGTTACCAAAAACTCGAGAATCTCCGATGTTGTTGTCCCTGGGCCGAATACCGCCCTGACCCCGTCTTCGTACAACACGGACCTATCTTGTTCAGGAATAATTCCGCCTGCGAAGACTACTACGTCGCCCATACCAGCTTCTCGTAAGCCCTCACATACGCGTGGAATCAGAACGGCATGGGCACCAGAAAGTGATGACAGTCCGACCGCCGCAGCATCCTCATCCATGACTATACGCACAATCTCAGCCGGAGTGCGGCGCAATCCCGTGTAGATCACCTCGTGGCCCCCGTCTCTGAGAGCTCTGGCGATGACCTTGGCACCCCTGTCATGCCCGTCGAGTCCGGGTTTGGCTACTACTATCCGCATGTTACGGCCGATTGACGCACTCCTCTGATGGCCTTCAAGCAACCGATTGCGGTATTCGGCGTAGTGGCGTCTGATGAGGAATGCTCATGGGCGGCTTAGCCGCGTTGCGCAGCATACCATGTCTGGTGTGAACGAGCGCATCGATGACTTGCGTCGTCGCAAGGCGCAGGCTGAGGCCGGCGGCGGCCAGAAGAGGATCGCAGCTCAGCATGCGCGCGGAAAGATGACCGCGCGCGAAAGAATCGAACAATTGCTCGACGAGGATTCCTTTGTTGAGGTCGACGGACTTGTCGAGCACCGATGCAGAGATTTCGATATGGACCGCAATGTGATTCCCGGCGATGGAGTGGTTTGTGGCCACGGAACTATCGACGGCCGCACCGTTTACTGCTTCGCCCAAGATTTCACCGTTTACGGCGGTTCGTTGGGCGAAATGCACGGTCTGAAGATCTGCAAGATTCTCGATATGGCATTGAAGACTGGCGCTCCAGTAATCGGTCTCAACGATAGCGGTGGAGCCCGAATCCAAGAAGGAGTTGCTAGTCTAGGCTCTTATGCTGAGATTTTCTTCCGTAATGTACGTGCAAGCGGAGTCATTCCACAAATCTCTGTGATAATGGGTCCTTGCGCTGGTGGAGCGGTCTATTCACCTGCAATAACCGACTTCGTTGTAATGGTTGATCAGACTGCTCATATGTTCATCACTGGGCCAGAAGTCATCAAGACGGTGACTAATGAAGACGTCACTTTCGAAGACCTCGGTGGAGCAGCAACTCACGCAACTCGATCGGGTGTGACTCATTTTACCGCAGAGGATGATGACGATGCTCTCGAATTGGTTCGAGAGCTCTTCGGCATGCTGCCGCTAAACAATCTCGAGAAGCCTCCTACAAAACCAACCGCAGATCCACACGACCGAGAGTGCGAGGCTCTCGATCACCTGATTCCCGATGATTCCACAACTCCTTACGACATCGTCGACGCAATAGAATCAACCCTCGACGATGGCGCCTTCCTTGAGGTCCAAGCCGACTTCGCTGGAAACATCGTCGTCGGCTTCGGACGGCTTGGTGGACACACAATAGGTGTCGTCGCCAACCAACCAAAGGTTCTGGCAGGCTGCCTCGACATCGACGCATCTGTGAAGGCAGCCCGATTCGTCCGCTTCTGCGACGCTTTCAACATACCACTCCTGACTTTCGTCGATGTTCCCGGCTTTCTCCCTGGAGCAAGTCAGGAATGGGGCGGAATTATCCGCCACGGGGCAAAACTGCTCTACGCCTACGCCGAAGCCACTGTACCAAAACTCACTGTAATTACTCGAAAAGCGTACGGTGGAGCTTACGATGTGATGAGCAGTAAACACATTCGGGGCGACTACAACATCGCCTGGCCGACCGCTCAACTCGCAGTTATGGGTGCAGAAGGTGCCGTTCAGATCATCCATCGTCGGAGAATTGGCGCCTCAGGCGACCCTGAGGGGGAGCGTAAGCGACTGATTGACGATTACCAAGAAACCTTCGCGAATCCATACCGAGCAGCCTCTCTAGGATATCTCGATGATGTTATCCAACCCCGTGAAACCAGAGCGAGACTGATCAAGGCTCTGGGTGCCCTCCTCGAGAAGGAGGAGATACGCCCAGCGCGTAAACACGGCAATATCCCACTATGAGGTTGGATTGATGGCTCGAAAGAAGGATAAACTCCGCGCTGCGGCAATTCTTGCAGTTCTGCTTGAAGAATCAGAAGGGCAAGCCTTGACTCCGGCCAAGGGCAGAGAAGGAGGAGAGGCTTGGTCGCGCGACCATCGACGTTCGCTGATTGGTCGCAGAAACCTGTTCCGCGCACGCACGCGTAGGAGCACCCCGAGGTGATTTCATGCCAAAGCGGAAGGTGAAAGTCGATGGTGAAGAGTTCGAGGTCGAACTCGAGAAGGAAGACGGTGTATGGAACGTCACCGTCCAGGGCAAACAATTCCAGATAGAAATCGAAGGAGGGGGCGCTGCCGAGCAAGGTGCCAAAAAACGCAAGCGAGGGGGGCGAGGGAAAAGGTCTGGAACTATCTCATCAACGATTCCTGGCAAGATTGTTTCAATTGCAATCAGCGAGGGTCAGCAAGTCTCTGAAGGCGATGTTGTGATGATTCTTGAAGCTATGAAAATGCAAAATGAAATTCACGCGCCACTCTCTGGAACGGTCTCAGCAGTCAACTGCAAACCCGGCGATAGTGTCGAGGCGAATTCGCCTCTTGTGGTCATCACACCCGAAGAAGACAAAACTGATTGATTCCTGAGGTGAAATGATGGCGACCTGCGACTACCCCGAATGTGAGGTCGAAGGAGAGAAAATCAGCCGCCTTTCACCAGAAGGATTTCTCGTCGCGACTGGAAAGAAAGCCTATTCATTCCGTGAGGCGTATCGGCGATTTCACTACTGCACAGAGCATCACGACGAACTGATGACGAATGTATGGAATCGTGTTCGTTCTAAGGATGACAAAAAGGACGACCACGTTGCACCGACTGCAATCTGAGTTTGATTCGCTCGGCATGTTCATGAGTCTGCTTCGTGAGAGGGGCCTCGATGTCCAATGATTACGTGACCCATCTCGAATGTGCTTACACCGGTGAAGTGTTCGAAAAAGGCAAGGTCCACACACTATCCTCAGTGGGCAAACCACTGCTGGTCAGGTACGATCTCTCCCGGATACGGGATGAGGTAAGTCGGGATTCAATCGCAGGGTCTAGCGAAGCCGGATTTTGGCGTTATTCGCCGTTATTACCGGTGAGTGATGCGGCGAATCGAGTTTCATTGGGTGAGGTTGTCACTCCAATCGTTTCCTTGAAACAGAGTGTTGAGCACCTTGGGATTTCTGCGGGGAAGGTGCTCGTCAAGGATGAGTCGCGCTTGCCAACTGCTTCGTTCAAAGCGCGGGGATTGTGTCTTGCTGTTTCGATGGCGAAGGAATTTGGCTTGGAACACCTAGCGATTCCAACGAATGGAAATGCTGGGTCAGCGCTCGCAGCATATGCTGCTCGCGCTGGTATACGAACCACCGTACTATGCCCAGATAACACGCCGGTGATCAACACCTCTGAGACTCTTGCTCAGGGTGGTGACACCTATCTTGTGAACGGCTTGATAGATGATTGCGGGAAGATTATCGGTGAAGGGAAAAATGAGCTTGGCTGGTTCGCCGTCTCGACTCTCAAGGAGCCTTATCGCATCGAGGGGAAGAAGACGATGGGACTGGAATTGGCCGAGCAACTAGGTTGGGAATTACCTGACGTCATCTTCTACCCGACCGGTGGTGGGACTGGATTGATAGGGATGTGGAAGGCTTTCCATGAATTGCTCGAACTTGGCTGGATTGATTGTGCGTTACCAAGAATGATTGCAGTACAATCGACTGGTTGCGCGCCGATAGTCAAGGCTTGGCAGGAAGGGGTTGAACACGCCGAGTATTGGGAGGGCGCTGAAACTGAGGCGAGTGGGATTCGCGTTCCTGCCGCCATTGGTGATTTCCTGATTCTACGCGCTGTTCGGGAATCTCAAGGCTTTGCCATCGCTGTTTCTGATGAGGAATTGATGGACGCTCGCGATCGTATCGGTCGCAAGGACGGCTTGCTTCTCTGTCCCGAAGGCGCTGCCACTTTCGCAGCCTGGGAGCAGGCACTTGAGCAAGGCCTCGTTTCGAAAGATGATAGCGTGGTCCTGTTCAACACGGCGACTGGACTGAAGTATCCAATGCCAGAAGTCACCGAGCGCATCGATAAGGATGCTCCATTCGATGCAAGCCTATTCGATGACCAAGAATCAGATGAGTCCTAGTGCGTCTTCGATGCGATTCAACTCAGGGCCTGTAGATCCTGAACCTACGAGTGCGTGTGAATCGCTTGCGACGCATCCGGCACCGACGTAAGGTGAGCCGAAGCAGACGGTGCCGACCATCACAGGAACCTGCATCACCGCTGCGACCTTCTCGGCCTCCTCGACGGAGATATCTGGATGGGCGAGGATACCGTGATTGTTAGCGACTGTTAGAGAACCCACAGTCTCCTGACCGGCTATTTTCGAGCGGACCGCGTCGACCTTGAGCACTTCACCAATCATCTCGGCTCCAGGGCCAGGAATGACTGGGCTGACAATAGCGCCGTGCTCATTGCAACTCAGGAGATTGCCAGCGGCGTTAACACCACTCTCAAGCACGACGAGGTCACCGAAGCTACTCAACTCATCAAGATCAGACTCGGTCGCGATATCAGCGACTGCGAGCCCTCTCGAATTGCCTCGAACCAATGATCCGAGCAGAGCTGAACCTCCAATAAGACAAGGATACATCTCCATTTCGAAGGCGGCAGCCAACTCGTCAACTGCCGATTTATCAAGCGAAGACGGATGGAATAGAACATCGCCAACGACGCTTAGATAGACGCCGACTTGGGCGTGTCCGAGTATGTCTCCGGTCGATATTCCCATTCAATCACCTGCGTCTCTCAATAGGGATGGCTTAGCCAATAGTGAATGAAGTTTGATGCGGGGAGGGTGAAAGAGAGTGGCACAGCGACGCAAGTTCCCGTGGGCTCTCGCACCACAGTACAGAATACGACGCAGGAGGACTTGACTTCCGGGTTCGATATGGGACCGGGTATTACCCCTCCGCTTTGGCCGTGCACAACTCTCTTTCGAATGTGTTTGGTGATAGAATCGAAATGCCTATTGGACAGAGGCCCACAAAAATATGGTGTGGGCAAGTAGAAAGATGAATGCTCGGGGGGTTAGTGCAGCTGGGCTGAATACCTCGGCGAACCTCGGTACTTACACCCGCTGTCTATCAAACTCGTCTTCTACGAGTCCCCTGAGATGCCTCGTCTTTCGGATGACTTCGAGCTTAGATGCTTTCAGCTCTTATCCACTGGAGCGTGGCTACCCAGCATTGCCTTGCCAGACAACTGGTAAACTAGTGGCTCCGAGCCCTCGTTCCTCTCGTACTAAAGGGCCCTTCCGATCAGGCATCTTACACGCTTCAACCACAAAGCAACAAACCTGTCTCACGACGGTCTAAACCCATCTCACGATCCCCTTTAATGGGCGAACAACCCCACCCTTCCCAGCTGCTGCACCAGGAGGTTGGGAAGAGACGACATCGAAGTAGCAAGCCACCAGGTCGATGTGTGCTCTTGCTGGTGACAACTCAATTATCCCCGAGGTAACTTTTCTGTTATCAATGACCCCCAGAAATGAGGTACATTGGTTCGTTAGGCCGTGCTTTCGCATCTTCAATCGTTATTGGTCCGATTCAAGTCAAGCCAGCTTTTCCCCTTACAGTTAACGGTGGAGACTGAACCACCTAAGCTGACCTTTGGGCACGCTTGTTATATTTTCGAGCGCGTGGCGCCCCACCCAAACTGCCCACCAAGCGGTGTTCTCATGAAGAGTGAGTACAATTACACTCCAAGGACGGTGTCTCTATGTGTGACTACTCACGGGACTGGCGTCCCGTGGATCAAAATCTCCCGTCTACTCAGCACGTGAAGTGCGATTGTACAACGCCAGGCTGCAGTAAAGCTCTACGGGGTCTTCGCTTGCAGGTTGAAGGTACTGGACTGTGCGCCAGTAATGTCAATTTCGCCGGACGTACCGCGGAGACAGTAGGACTCTCGTTGGGCCATTCATGCAAGTCGCCAATTAAGCGACAAGGTATTACGCTACCTTAAGAGGGTCATAGTTACCCCCGCTGTTTACCGGTCCTTCGTTAGGTTGAAACCCAATTTCAGATACCGGCACTGAGCAGGATTCACCGACTATACACATCCTTTCGAACTAGCAGTCGGCTATGTTTTTATTAAACAGTCGGAGTCCTCTAGTCACTGCGACCAGCTCTTCTCAGAGCTGGCACCCCTTCTCCCGAAGTTACGGGGCGATTTTGCCGAGTTCCTTCGCGGTACTTTACCCGTCACACCTTAGGCTACTCACCTTGGGTACCTGTGTCAGTTCTCGGTACGGTCATCTCTGGCGGTTTTTCATGGGACCAAGGCCTCATCCGTCTTTCGCTCACGTCTTCTCGATCTTCTCACCGTGACGGTTCTCCGATCGATTATAGAACGCTTCGACACTCCATGACAGAAGTGCACGAACTAGCCCTAGCCGTTACCATATATTGCCAAAGAGGCTTACGAATATTAACGCAATTCCCTTTCGATCAAGTCGGTTAAGATTGACCTTAGGACCGGCTAACCCTCGGCTGAAAATCATTGCCGAGGAACCCTTACCCTTTCGGTGGTATGGATTCTCACCATACTATGCTGCTACTCTTCCCTAGATTCTCATATGTACACGGTCCACGAGACCTTACGACCTCGCTTCTACCCGAGCACATCGCCGCGCTACCTCATCTTCTTTCGAAGGATCAGTGTATCGGTGACCAGTTTGAGCCCCGTCCATTTTCCGGGCCCGCAAGCTTGACCAGTGATCTGTTACGAACTCTTTCAAGGATGGCTGCTTCTAAGCCCACCTTCTGGTTGTCTTCGACCACGGACGCCGTTTCAGATTAACACTTAACTGGTACTTTGGGACCTTAACACTGAGCTGGTTTATTCACCTTTCGTCACGGTAGCTTACCCACCGTGGCTCACTCCCCGTTTCTACGGCGATAACAACTTCGGAGTTTGACAGCGTACCGAGGAATTGCTCCCCCTAAATACCCAATCAGTGCTCTACATCGTCATCTACCTCAACGGAGATCTACCTACGAGTAGTCTCGCGCGGAACCTGCTATTGCCCATCTCGATTGGACTTTCACCCCTATACCCAGCTCTTCCGAGCGATTTGCAGATCAGCAACGGTTCGATCCTCCACCCAGCTTTCACCGGGCTTCAATCTGGCCAGGAATAGATCGACGGGCTTCAGGTCTCCCACCATTGACTTCGGACGAGCACATCCCGTCCCTGACCGCCTAAGCGGCTGCGGACTTGTCGGTTTCCCTTCGGCTTCGCAGTTCAACTGCTTAACCTCGCCAATGATCAGAACTCCCAGGGGCATTTTTCGAAACGCACGAATACACGCTGCTCATATCTTCGCTTTCACGCATATTCAGCCTGTTCCCGACTGGTTTCAGGTTCTTTTCACATCCCGCTAAGGATACTTTTCAGCTTTCGATCACTCTACTTGTCAACTATCGGTCTAGAGTAGTATTTAGGATTGGAGGTTTCTGCCCCCCATATTCACGAGCGATATCCAACGCACGCTACTCAGGAATCAGTCACATAACCATATCATTTGCATGTACGGGGCTTTCACCCTCTGTGGCACGCCGTTCCAGGCGATTTCCATTTCCATGATTTAGGCTGAGACAGTCCATACCCCACATCTCTCCAAGGTTTCCCAAGGAGATTCGGTTTGTCCAATTCCGTGTTCATTCGCCACTACTTACGGAATCTCGTTTGATTTCTTTTCCTCCCCCTACTGAGATGCTTCAGTTCGGGGGGTTCCCTTTCCTTTGATAGGAATGGCGCATAGCGCCAGGAGGTCCTATTCGGCAATTCGCGGATCCATGAGATTCATGCCTCTCCCCGCGACTTATCGCAGCTTGTCACGACCTTCTTCGGCTCTCTAGCCGAGCCATCCCCCAGTCGGGTTGTAGCATTTTTATTTCTACATACCCACTATTTTTACTATTTTTGTGAGGACTGAACACATGTTCAGTCGTCTCCTCTGGTGTCCAGGCATATCGATTCTATCTGGTCTCTCAGAACACTCCGTCTCCCCGCGGGGCGGAGCGTCCTCGACCACTTCCCCCTGTATGTGCCCATACAAGGGTGCACCAAAAGCAGGCGTGCGACCTACCTTCCGTATATGAACTACGCGGGTCGCCCGAGGTGGGTCGAGAACGCAGTATTGAGAGCCGGATTTGGTTAATCGATAGGAGTATGATGCATATGGTCGATTCCATAGGGCAATTCTAGGGATGGATTCCGGCTCTCCACAGGTGCCTTTTCTCCGGAATTCTGTACGTTTTCCGATGGTGCGTCATCTAGGCCGAAGAGTAACAGTCTAGAATTAGGTTCGATCAAAGAGTCTTCCTCCGCTTCAGTTTCCAGAAATGCGGCGCTAGAGGCATCTGGGGCGTCCTCGATTCCGAAGAGTAGGTTGGGGCGCGAAGGGGAGTTGTCAACCTCCTGGACGCTCTGAGGGGATGATTCTGGGGCGTCCTCGATTCCGAAGGGTAGATGATTCAACTCTTCACTCGGTTTATCCTCTCCGAGTCCGAATGGAATACCCACTTCTGGAGTCGCAGTGGGAGACAATTCTGGTCGTTCGTCATCCTGAACAGCGCTACCGCATAGTGGACAGTTTCCCGCCGTGCTGAGCACCATGTGGCACACCGGACAAGCAAGCATGCCCCTTGCCCTAGTCATCATCGCTTGATGCTGTCGCAGCCATGTACAGCCAGCCGTTAGTTAGGCTGGCTCACCACCCACTGTGTCGCGGGTGAATCACGTGGTGATTCAACGGTCAGAGCGAATGATTGAACTCATTTAGGAGGAATACAAAGTTCCGTGGAATATAATCATGAAAATCGTCGCCACGATACAAGTGAGGAACATAACAGGTAATCCAGCTCGTATCCATTCCTTGGTGGTGATTGGATATGGGCCGCGCTCGCTGATAGCCACAGCCATCACATTCGCACTAGATCCGATAGGAGTTGCATTACCACCGAAACCAGCACCCATCGCGAGTGCCCAGAAGAGTGGAGCAGCGGAAATTGGATTTCCGGTGGCCTCGCTCGCCTCAGTGATGCTAACGATGACCGGTATCATCGCCGCAGTGAATGGGATGTTGTCAATCAGAGCGCTAGCGAAAGCCGACACCCAGATGATGGCGACGGCGAGAAGAACCTCGTCGGAGCCGAAGTTTTCGAAGATCCAATTCGCCAATTTTTCAAGATAGCCCACATCACCGACTGCACCGACCAATAGAAATAGGCCGGCGAAGAACAACAATGCTTGCCATTCGACCTTGTCGACGACGTCGTTGATGAAACCCTCGCGCAATGCCTCTTCATGTGGGCGTGCTGCAATCAGAGCAAATCCAGCACCACCCATAGCGATGGCATGAATCTCGACATCTAGGTGCAGGAACTCCTTGGCGGAGAACATCACAACGGTTAGACCGAGTATAACCAAAGTTGAGGTCATCAGCCTCTTGTCTGAGATTGCGTCCCACTCGTCCTCTTCCATTAGCAGGTCAACGTGTGGTGGCTTCTGTGAGGACCATTCTCGGTAATACCATCGGAAGTAACTCAAGGTAATAACCCAAGCGAGAAGGGTCATTATGCCAAGGCGGAATAGAAAGCCATTGAAGCCGAACGAGTCGGCAATCTCAGGCATTCCATGAGCCTGTGCGGCAATCATCACATTTGGCGGATCACCGACCATCGAAGCCACTCCACCAGTATCGGAGAGAATGGCTTCGGCCAGAAGTGGAGGTACTGGATTAATCTCCAACTTATTGCAGATTCTCAAGGTTACGGGTGCGATAATAATAATCGCAGTGACGTTGTCTATAACCAATGAGATCAGCGTTGTGAAAGTACCTAGAAGCACGATGAGTTTCCAAGGATCTCCACCACTCATCTTTGAGGCCTTGATAGCAACATATTCGAAGAAACCACAGAGTTCGAGAATTGATGCAAAGATCATCATACCAAGCAGTAGCCCGATTACCTCGAACTCTATCCAACCAAGCATCGTGTGTTCTAGAGTGTATGTTTTGGTCAACTCGCCAGCGCTATCGAAGACCTCGTGGAGGTGAAAGACGCCGGTCGCATGACCGTAAAGAAGCATCAGAACGGAACCAAACCAGGCAGCGATTGTACGATGCACTACCTCAGACAAAATCAAGGCAAAAGAGAGAACGAAGATCGCGAGAACGACCTGGGCATCGGTAATCATTGACTCGCCGACCTTTGAGGTGTCTAAATAACTCACTATCAGAGAGGTCCGAAAGTCACCTATGATTAGACCTCATTCTCCAGACCAGAAAACCGCTACATTCCCTCGCTGGAAAACCACTTGTGAATTGGTATTCTCCGCTATTTCTCCAAATAGCCCGAGACGCTCGTCGGATCCTTCGACAACACCTCTGTTCGCTTTGACCTTGACAAGGCCATGTTTGCTCAATTGATCCCGCATCTCTTGGACTAGAGAATCGGTCAAACCATTTCTGCCAATCCTGACCGAGATGATGAGATCGCGATTCATAGCCTGCTCCTTAATGCGCTTTGGAATCGACGACATCATTCACCCTCCACTGTGAGTTTCGTGCGGATGACTCTACCACAATCAAGGCAAGTCGTTATCCGCACTCGAGATTCAATTCTAACGCGAGCATTACGCCCAGGGACCAATGTCTGCTGGCAGGTTCTACAGATTTTGCTTCTGAGGTCAGCGGGTGCGCCGACACCGTGTCGTTTGGTGGTTCTCAGTAGGTCACGAGCGGCTGAGTCGCCGAGAGTTTGATTCGAGTGGTTTGAACTGTCAATTAACGAGGCTAGGTGATCGACGGCTTGCTCGGCCCTCTTTCGGCGAGAGGCGGCATCACGTCCCTTTCTACGACCTGCCATTAAATCACCTCAGAAGTTGGTTCTAACGGCGGCCTCGACAGAGGCGCCGACCTCTTCGATGGATGCATTTCCATCGATGCTGATTAGCAAGCCACGCTCAGCATACCAATCCGCAAGTGGAGCCGTCTGAGCGTGATAAGCCTCAAGCCGGGCTCGAACAGTCTCCTCATTATCATCAGGACGCTGAATGAGCCTAGATTCAACCTCAGAGGGAGCCGGTTTGAAAGTTACATGATAGATCTCGTCAGTCTCGGGATCCATTCTGCGCCCGACAATTCGCTCGACTATTGCATCGTCAGGAACCTCGATCGAAATAACCGAAGTGACATTGGCTATCCGCTCAAGAGATTCGGCCTGAGGAATCGTTCGAGGAAAGCCATCGAATAGAACGCCAGAGTCAGCGTCATCCCCCTGCAATCGCTCCTCTATCAGGCCGATGATTACCTCATCGGGAACGAGCAGGCCGGCATCCATGAATTCTTTCGCAGCCATCCCCATAGGAGACCCTGCCTTGACGGCCGACCGAAGCATGTCTCCAGTGGATACCTGAGGCTTACCTGTGAGATCGACAATACGCCCCGCTTGGGTGCCTTTACCCGCTCCCGGTGGCCCGAAGAGGACTATCGATCCTGCCATCAGACAAGCCAGCCGTCTCGCGGTCTTAAGGCAGACCCTGAGTAAGTTCACTTGTTCTGCTCATGCCAGATATGGCCGTATGCGACCCACTGGTCCATGGTCCAACCATCTGGCAAGCCACTCGGTGGTAGAGGCATTGCACCGGGCGGAACGGGCGGCAGAGATAGCGTAGGCATGCTTGACGCCAGCACATTAGAAATCTCATCATCACTGACAGCCTTGCTCAGAACCTCTCCAGCTGAACTCGTCTCCAATGCCATCTCGCGGCGCTCGACCTTCGACCCAGAATGGAGAGCCGAACCCACCGGAATCAATTCTTCGTCCGGACTCATCGCCGATGCCGACTCGCGACGCATGCGAACTAGAGTTACACCAAGGCCCGCGAGGACGACGAGGAAGATTAGCGCAAGCGACCATTTTGGCAGACCCAATTGGACCATCAGACAACCGATACCGCTGCAAGAATCATCGCGTGCGCGAGAGATTTCTAACTCCAACTCTTCGTTGGTGATGGAATTCGATGAGGCGTCATCGGTCGAATTTGCCCAGAGGACGAAACTCGCGAGTCCCAGAGAGGCTGATGATGATGGAGTCGCTTTGACAGTGATCTCGATTGAACCACCCGCAGGAATCATCTCATCTGAGGCCGGATTGACAACAAAGTTCCAATGATCCAATGAACTAGTCTCGAATGTGAATCCCGAATCCGAATTTCCAAGATTCTCAACAAGAATCCTGAATGAGCCAGATGACCCAGAACTGATGTCGTTCAGAGTCATCTCTTCGGTAGTCATCACGACCCAGATCGACGGAACAATTTCGACTTCGAGTTCGAAAGTGTGAATCACCGTCTCCATCCCAGGAGTGACCGCCTCAACAATAACCGGAACCATTCCCTCAGAGAGACCTACAGGCAAGTTACCGGGCACGTCCAAACCAACGGTAACCAGAGCCTCCCGATTCATGTCGAGAGAGGTCGGAATAATCGATTGGAATCCACCGATCCAACCATGAGGGAGGCTCCCGATGCTCCAAGTCAGAGTCAGCGGCACATTGCCTGCGTTTCTGACCCATACATCGGCTGTACCTGTCTGTCCAAGAGATACTGTGATTTGAGAATTATCAGACGCCTCGAGGGAAGCAATTTCCTGTACGATGAATCGCGTTCCATTCACCACCATTTCGTCGCCAATCAGAGTTGTTCTCAGCGTTAGTGTATTGCGAGTATCCATCTCTGCGTTCATTGGAACCATCATCTGAAGCGTGATTGTTTCCGTGTCACCAGCCGGGATTGAAAAATCAAGTTCGCCAAGGGATTCCTCCTCACCCAGAATCAATTGTGCGGCCCATGTATTGAGTGAGGAACTGACTGTCATTATGAAATCCATCGGTACATTGCCATCGTTCGATACTAACACCGTCGTCGCAGAAAGTTCGCCATTCAAAACTGCCCTATCCTCTGCTAATGCCAAGGCTCCAAGAATCACGCCATCTTCAGTCATGAGGTCGACCGTGAAATCGAGACTCTCGAAGACATTCACGGTCGCGACATCGGTTGCAGTCACACTCGAATCCTGAACCGATATCGTCACACAACTGACATCCTCCGTTAGCCCCGCAGCTGGAGAGCCATCTTGTGCAGAAGGGACTTGGACATGAATCGGCAGAGGTAGGAATTGTAGTCGGCTCAGAGGGTCGAGAACAACCGAAGAGGATTGGCTGGCACCGACTTGAACAATCCACTGACTCGGGCTTGAACAACTAACAGAATACTGGGTGTCTCCGTTACCAGTATTCCTGATTGAAAGTGAGAATGTCGCTGTTTGACCCGGCTTCGCACCGAGGTCGTCTCCGGTTCCTGCGAGGATTGTGTAGAGGCCTTCGATTCTCTCGACAATCGATGTAATTCGGATTGTATGAGATATCGTCGGGGCGTTCTTATCGAAGATATTCAAATCGTTGACGAAAGTTCCTGGCAGAGCATATCGGGCCCCTGACGGATTCATTAGGTCTGCGTCGACATCTTCGAGAGTCAGGGTGACTATCGTTGAATCGCCTTCCTCTCCGAAGGCTGCAAGATCCCATGGTGCGGACTCATTGAGCAGTTTCCACCACTCATCCTTCGGAGCCTGTAGGATGCCCTGCTCGTCGACTCTTTGGAGAGGAGTGACCGACAATCCAACCGTCACTTCAGATGTACCCTCGTTCTTCAGTTGGAATTCGTAGGTGATTATGCTGCCTGTACTCGGGTCGAGGGTGCGAGTCATTGCTTGCTCAAGTTCGAGAGGAGTTTCTGGTAAGGAACCGTCTTCCATCAGAGGTGTGATTCGTACCCCAATCTGGGAGATTTGCACGGTCAATTGGTATCTGTTATTGTCTAGGCCGTTCGTCATATCGTTGATTTCCGTGACGGTGTCGCCGGTGTCGAGTCTGAGTTCGAGGATGTGATCTCCTGTCGTCTGGAAGATGTGCGGGAATGAGAGAGAGGTGGTTGCACCCCCGGCTAGAGAACTCCGATCGGAGGTGTAGAGAACGGTGCCCTCAGTCAGGTCTTCAATCTCTATTGTGTAGGCCCCGCTGTCTTGTCCTGCTTGGTTTCGCCATGTGGCTTCAACGAGGATTGTGTCACCTTGCAGTGGGGCGAGAATCGAAGTCGAGAGTGATCCTTCGAAGACGGCGAGATCTGCGGTATTCTCCTCCACTAACAGACCTGTAGCGACTAAGGAGAAGCCCTGAGACATGCCTCCAGCGTGACCAATTGTAATCGTCCAAAGGCCACTGTCTCCGGCTGGAATTTTGATTCGCTCGACATTATTCAGTCGGTCGGCGGCACCTCCATTCATTGAGTAGCCACTGGCGAATACATTGCCCAGATAGACGGTGCCGTCAGGTGCAATTGCCGAAAGATCGAGATCGTTGACTAATTTGGTGGCTGTGTGATTAGAGATGGTTGATGCTTCGGAATCTACCCAAACGAGAGTAATGTCGAGATCGGTGGTTGAATCAACTGTGAAAGTATAGACGAAGCTGTGAGCTGGATCAAGTTCTCTCGAATCATCGTAGAATAGGTCGAGGGATGTTCCGCCGTGAGAGGGAGAGACCGAATTCGCCACGTCGATTTGTCCCCAGCCCTCGGAGGGGTTCGGGACATCGTCTGCACCGAGGTCCTCGGCTCCGTTGATCAGAAGTGCCTTGATCAGGTCCGAGCGTGGTTCTGTAATTCCCTCTACTGTCCTGAGATGTTGCCGGACCATCGTAACCCCGCCCGCTGCGACAGCTGTGGCCATCGATGAGCCATTCAGAGTCATGTACAGAGGAGTCGACCCATCATCGTGGGTCGCGATGGAACAGGATTCACCCTGTGCACTCTCTGCTTCCTCGGCTTGAGCCGAACAGAGCATGACTCCCGGGGCAACTAAATCCGGTTTGATTCGTCCATCAAGTGTCGTGCCTATCGAGGAGAAGTCTGAGACACTACCGGCAGGATCCGAACCTGCTGCTCCCGTTGTCGAGGCACCGATAGTCAGGACGTTCTTGGCGGAGCCGGGGGGAGTCACGGTGTTGGAACCGTCCGCACCCAAGTCACCAGCGGAGAAGAGAACGAGGAATCGCGGATTGTCGACGATGAAGGAATCGGCAGAGCGAGAATCAGAACTGTACTGACCTGCGAGGTTCTCATTGCCCCACGAGTTGGTTTGAATTCGAGCAGAATTCTGCCATGAGTGGGTGAACATGTCATACAACGAACCCCATCGAGCAAGCAACCCCGAAGAATCGACCTCTAATTGGTAGAAGTGAAACGAGGCAGCTGGAACCATTCCCAGAGCGGACATGTCGCCAGAACCATCTCCCAAGAGAGTTGCAACGACGTGAGTCCCGTGGCCTGAGTTTCGATCAAGGGCCGAATTATCAGGTCCGAATTGATGGTAAATTCCACGAATCCTCCCCTCAAAATCCCCGTGATCTGCATCAAGTCCAGTGTCTGAGATCGCGATGACCTCGCCGCTGCCGTTGAGAGTATTTCCCGAGTCGATTAGTGCCTGGCTGATTCCAGAGACGTCGCTGGCGACTGAATTGTGGATGGTAATTCGTGAGGCCTCATGAATGTGGAGGATTCGTCCATCCATTGCTAGAACCGGTAACCAGAGAGCGTTGACTGCTCGTGGTTGGCAAAGATAGGCGTCACAAACTGCTCGAGGACCCAGTTCGCCGGAAATCGATGTAAGGTCTGCTTGCAAACTTTGAAGCTCGACCTGAGTGATATCTGGAGCCGGCGTCAGGTCGAGATCCACCGTTATCGACTCCCTTCCAGCGAGTACCGCAACTTCCGGACTGACTCGCCAGGCGATTGGTAAATGACCAGCCCATCGGACCTCGTCTAGATTGCTGAGTTCACTGAGAGTTGTTGTGGCATCGAATTGCATCGGAATTCGAATGAGGATGGTATCGTCAGGAATGGTCTCGATGAGCACCAAACCGAGTTCAGACATCGTCTGACTTAATCCGGTCAGGTCTGCTGAAGTCGATTGAACGAGAGCAAATCGAGTCCTCTCTAGAGCGGCTGAATCGAAGAGATTCTCCGGTCCGAGAGGAATCGGCTGATCTATCGGGTCAAATGTGCCGTAAGGGGAGTGAATCAAACCACTAGCTCGGCGTAATTCATAGGTCGATTCGGAAACGCTAGAAAACGCTTGAAAAAGTGCTTCTTCACTTGAAGAATCGACGTGCTGCGTAGCAATCTTATCTTCCGTTGTCGATGCTGATGCTATCCCCGTTGACCAACCACTCAATACTAGCATGACTAGAGTCACGAGTACCAAGCGGCGGTCATTCATGGGTTCCTCGGAACCTTGAGGGGCTTTTGACCGTTCATGTTGATTGACCATAGGTCAATCGTGAGAAATCACTCGAAAACACCTCTCAGAACGAAAATTCCCGAGTGATTTCGGCAACTATAATCGAGTTGTAGAGATGTACGCTGAAGCGCTCACAATCCGTAGTAAGCATCGATAGCAGCATCGGTCTTCGCAACCGATGCACGCCAGTCGGTTTCTGTCCCCATCAAGGCGCGGATACAGTCGACATTCTCAGGGATGACGTCGCTCTCCTGATGGATGGCTTGGAAGTAATAGAGGCGATCGCCGACAAGCTTCACTCCATCCTCCCAGACGAAGATTTCGTGCAAGTCTCCCCACTTACGACCGATGTCACGAGCCATCTCCATGACTTCTGCGGTGGTGGTGATTTTGTTCTCAGCACCATGCATAACGATCACTCTCGGCTGGTTCTTCCACATCTCGATGACAGACTCAGTCGTCAGGCCATGTCCAGAGGGAAGGTCAGCAATGATGGAGTGGACGTGCATTATAGTGGTAGGGACGGCAACTGCGAGCGAGTTAATCTCTATTTCTGGCTTGACCGTCATCACATCTGGACCGTGGTGGCTGGGCACCTTCAGAACAGGCTTGATGGCATTAATCGGACCTTTCTTGGAGTCGCCTGGGTCTGCGGCTCGGCGAATCATCGTGCACTCGACTTTGAGTGAGCCGCAATGTTCGTACAGAGGTACGAGAGTTCGGGAAAGTCCAGTGGTATTGCAAGAGACTACTCGAGAACCCTCGGCATTGAGGTTGGCTTCGTGGTTTGCGCACGAGGTGTAGGATAGTCCAGTCAGAGTGTGTTTCTCGCCACCCTGGAACATATGCTTAATGCCCGCAGCCTTGTACTTCGCGAGATTGTCTGCACCCATCTTCCCAGGAGCACAATCGACGACTATATCGGCTGCTGCAAGAAGGTCGGAGAGTCCCCCCTTGCAATCGTAGCCCTGCTCACCGAACGAAGCGATTCGATCTGAATCATCGAAAGTGCAGTAGAGTGGAAAGCCCTTTTTCACAGCAAGGCCACAGCCAAACGAAGGGCCAGTCTTGGTAACACCAACAATCTCCATATCGTCCTGAGCATCGACTGCATCAGCTACTCTCTTACCAATAGTTCCGAATCCGTTGATTGCTACCTTGATTTTCCCCATGGTGAAGCCCCATGCGCCCTTTGGCGTTTCATTGCCGTCGCCTATCCTCTATCAATTATGCTCTTGAGGGTCGGGTCAGCGGAAAACGGTGAATTATGCATAATCACTATGGTAACATACCCGTCAGAATGAAGACCGTAACCATGCCGTCTCTGCCGAGGAGTACCATGCGCGACGTCACTGCGAAGAGCATCAAACTCAACCGTGACCTCGAGAAGATGCTCGAGCAGGCGCTTGAGCGCGACCTGCTTGTCCGCATCGGATGGGGTAAGCAGGGCGATGAGAAACCGAAGAAAGGTGAGATCGGAGTCATCACCCATCTCCCAGCGGATTCCAGAGTACTATTACTGGGTGATTTAGGTGAATGCGCGGGCGCGATGAACGATGGTGGAACCTTCACTCTCCAAGGTGGATGCACCTCGATGTTGGGGGCCTTCCAGCGAGGAGGACGAATAACTATCGAAAGGGATGCTGGCGACCGCTCTGGTCACCGAATGACTGGCGGCGAGATTGTCGTTCAGGGTTCCGCCGGTGACGAAACCGGCGCCGGAATGCGCGGCGGATTAATGATTGTTCGAGGACACGCTGGCAAGGCTTCGGGAGCTGCGATGGAAGGTGGAACCGTAGTTATTCTCGGTAGCACTGGAAGCGAGCCTGGGCGGAGTATGGTCGGCGGCCGTGTGATTGTCGCTGGATCCTGTCCTCCACCAGGAGATGGAGCGGCGATGAGGTCGATTGAAGCGGCCGAACTTGACGAATTAGCGGAGCATCTCGAGCCTCTTGGCTTGCAACTCGACTCGGATGCTTTGGTAATCGTCCCGAGCGAAGCTGGCTCACCGATTGGAGAAGCCCCCGAGAATTCAGTTGCAGAGGGCTTCGAAGGAATAACTCTAGTTCCTTCCGCCCACGACCGACTCTCAGATCAGTCATCTCTGGACACCCTGACACTCATCCTTCCCGCAGGTCAGGATGAGAACGGCTTACTCGCACCTCTACCGTGGATTGTCGAAGCCGAGAGAATGACCTCAGCAACCGGCAAGTATGGAGTTGCGCAACCAGGAATAGTGACTTCTGAGCCTCGCAGCAATGATTTGATGCTGATCAATGAGGAGAATCTTCTCGATGCTGCGAGTCTGATACAGAATTGCTCAGGAATGGTTCTCGACCTCACCAACCTCCCCGCGCTAAACGACGCCGAAATCGAGGCTCTTCTCGTCTCACTCTACAGCCGTATGTCCGATGACTCGTTGGTCTTCATCAAAGATAGTGTCTCGCGAGTCGAACACTTGTTCCGACTCGTTGTCGACCTCGATCTAGACGGTGCGGTGGTCGACGTCGCCGCAGCAGGCGGTTCGCGCGCTGCAGCAGCCCTTCCGCGAATCGGTCTCGTCGCACGCGCGATGAATCTCCTCAATCAAGGAAGAACAATCCTCCTCGAGATGGATGAAGCACCCTCGGCAGAGGACCTTCTAATAGCCCGCGGAGCAGGTTGTACCGCTCTCGTCGCTCCTGCTCCAAACGAGGACATCGAAGTCTCCCTCGCCTGGATTGACGGTACACTACGAGGCTGGATGCGCGAACTGGGCATCAGCGACCTCGCAGACTTGAATCGACGAAACCTCAGAGCCCTCGACCACGATACCGCAGCTATCTCGGGCCTGAGATTAGTAGGCTACGATAGACCGCTCCCTATGTGGTTGGGCAATTGAGGTGGGAGTTTGCCGACCATCACCCTCAATCACTCAATACTCCGTTCAATACAGGAAAGCAACGGAGCTGAATACGACGACGCAGATTGGGTCGAGCGATTATCATCAATCGGTTGTGTCGTCGAAGGCAGCAATGAGGAAGGAATCGAAATCGAAGTCTTTCCGGACCGACCCGATCTACTTGGTCACGAAACTATGGCACGCGCCGCACGTGCATTCCTGCAAGGAGAGACGCAGAACCCGTCTGTCGATACAAGCGATAGCGGAATGACCCTCGATGTCGACCCAAGCCTCGAAAACGTCCGTCCAATCATTCTCGCAGCGGTGGTCAGAGGAGTAGATACGGGCCAGAACGCTGCAGAAAAAGATGATTTCATCCAATCTCTCATGGACCATCAAGAGAAACTCCACCTGAGTCTCGGTCGAGGCCGGCGATTCGCCTCAATCGGAGTGCACGATCTCGCAACACTCAATCCTCCATTCCGCGTTGTCACAGTAGATGGCTCACATTCTTTCGTGCCTCTAGCAATGAATGATGAAATGAGCATCGATGAGATTCTCAGCAAACATCCGAAGGGAGTCGAGTACGCCCACCTCATGGACGAACTCGAATCCTACCCTGTAATCCTCGATGCGAATGACGACATCCTTTCATTCCCACCAATAATCAATGGAAACCATACCACTGTCAGCGAATCGACGAGCGACTTCTTCATCGATGTGACAGGTTGGAACCAACGCTCTGTTGATGCCAGTCTTCTGCTCATCTGCCTCTCACTTGCCGAGCGTGGAGGCACAATCGAACAGGTGCAGGTAAATGGCTGGGATGGTCAGATTCGAATGACTCCAAATATGGAAGCGCGGGAACACAGAGTCTCGGATCGACTCATCCAGCGTATCCTTGGAATGACTCTAGAGAGCAAAGATATCGCCGCAGCCATCAGTAGGATGGGCGGCAGACATCTCGCCTCTCGGGCAGTAACTGACGGAGTCAATAAGGCCGAGCGCTGGGCTGACTTAGAGGTCGGCGAGCGAGAGCATGTAATCGCCATGCCACGCTGGCGCTCAGACATCATGCACCCAATCGATATCGTCGAGGATATCGCAATAGGCTATGGCTACGAAAATATGCCAAACATCCTCTCTGCAGTCCATCTAGATGCAATCCCTCTACCATCAGCCCATCTTCATCGACGCGCCCGCGAGAGCATGCGCTCACTCAATCTGCAAGAAACTCAGAGCCTCACTCTGTCAAACGACAGAGTCCAATTTGAACACACTCGATGGAATAAATTGGCAGAGACTACCGTCCTCGCCAATCCAATCACCGTCGACCATACGATGATGCGACAACGTATCCTACCAAGCTTACTACAACTACTCGCAGCAAATAGACACCACGAACTACCTCAACGAGTCTACGAACTCGGAACAGTAGTCCATGATTCTCACAATGGGACAAGGGCAGCATGGGCCTGCGCTGAAGTCGCAGGAGGATTCTCAGCCGCCAAAGGAATCGCACAGGCATTCCTCCGTGACATTGGAGCCGACCTCTCTGAGGTCGAATGGAAAGCGACTGAGCCAAACGATGGACCATGGCTCACCGGGAGAGGAGCGAAGGCGATTGTAGCAGGGGAAGAAGTAGGTCAATTCGGTGAATTGGATCCCTTCGTGACTGCGGAATTCGGCCTGAGAGTACCAATCCAAGCTGGCGATTTCGATATCGATGCTCTAGGCCGCTTGATACCCGACCCGGTATTGTAACCGGTGTTCTAATCGTCACCGAGAAGCGCCATAGCATCGATGAAAGACTTCTTTTTGAGGTGACTTTTGTCCTCAATCAAATCCTTCTGAGACGTGTCTTTCTTTCGCTCGTACTCAACGACCTCGACTTGCTTTGGCTTTGCTTTCGGCTCCGTGGGGACGCTTTTCTTCCCAAACGGCCACATAGGCGCCATAAGCAGCGAACATCACCCCACTCGATAGACTCTTCCCCACCACGAATCATCAACCAAGGGTAGGAATCAAAGACGAGAACGATGAGCGTCGCCTATGCGAGAGCGTGGAATGGCTCTGATTCTGGTTCTCGTCTTTCTGACATCTTTGGCTTCGCCGAGCCTACTTTCGGAGGATGCGGCGAAGGCTGAATCAAGCCAATTGGGCCAATCGACACTTGACATCGTAATGCTCGGAAATTCCTACACCTCAAACAATCAGTTACACGTGCGGGTGAACAATCTGCTCGACGCTGCCGGCTTGGACCCAGATGTCCAAGCCTTGACCAGTGGAGGCAAGACTCTAGCTTGGCACGGAGAACAAGCCGATACCGAGGGCACATCATGGTATGACACTCTCCGTGAATCCCACGATTATGTCGTCCTACAGGATCAAAGTCAGGTTCCAGGTTTCCCAACCAGCTCATCATATTGGCAAGATAGCCTCGCTGGCGCAGAAATCATCGATGCGCTGGTCGAAGCAGAAGGCGGTGATGCCTTCTTCATGATGACATGGGGTTATCGATTTGGAGATGAGAGTAATCAATGGCGGTTCCCTGATTTCTCGACAATGCAAGATCACCTAAAAACCGGTTATCTCGCGTTCGCTGAGAACCTCTCTACCAGCGAACGACCCGTATTCGTTGCTCCAGTCGGAATGGCTCATGAGAATATCCATGATTCGCTCAACAACCCGACTGCTAACTACACGATTTTCTCAGACCTTTACGCCTCGGATGGCAAGCATCCATCGATTCAAGGCACCTATCTTGCGGCTTGTGTAATCCATGTCTCAATTACCGGATTACCTTCGGTTGGACTTCCTTCGACTGGCGGAATCAACGCAAGCCGTACCCTCGCGCTGCAAGAATGGGCTGACCACACGGTGCTCAACTCCTCCTTGGAAGCGGGACTTACCTATCCTTGGCAGTATGAGGATCCAGGAGTTGAATTCGGGGTCGACTCTGGTTCGGTGTTCAATATCGACCCCGGCCTAACGATTGGAGTTGGAGTGAATTTTACCAATCTGGCTGAGATAGATACTACGGCGTTGGTCGCGATTACAGGACCTTCCGATTGGGAACTCTCATGGAATTACCCTACAAGTCCGAGCGTCGGTAATTCATTCGAAGCCCCTAGCGATGAAGTTCAGTGGTTGCAGTTTTCTGTCACCGCGCCACTTGTTGATGGCGGGGCTCCTCTTGCCGATTCGACTCATGATTTCAGTGTCAGTTTGGTCGGCGACCATACCGGTAATGAGGATTGGTGGAATTTTTCGATGCGCTACGGCGAATGGAAAGGAATGGAAATCATCGAAGGCGGCGGAAGTGCATCGATTGACCCCGGTGGAATCGTCGACCTCGAATTCGTCCTGCGCAACATAGGAAACTCTCGTAATTCG
>Ga0209035_10000094_pt1 | contig 32400 bp, 35 predicted proteins | sample MarorgKNORR_S2LV_6_FD_188220 | JGI IMG/M metagenome (GOLD analysis project Ga0209035, IMG submission 188220) | Marine microbial communities from the Southern Atlantic Ocean, analyzing organic carbon cycling - AAIW_A/KNORR_S2/LV (SPAdes) (version 2) | ecosystem: Environmental > Aquatic > Marine... | reverse complement strand
TGCGCTGGTCTGATGCATGATGTTTTGGAAGATAGTTTTATCAAGAAATCTTATTTAGAAAAATTATTTGGCAAAGAAACTGTTGCAATTGTAGATGGCGTTAGTAATTTAAATAAATTAGATTTCGATAGCATTGAAGAGCGTAACGCAAATAATCTTCAAAAAATGGCTTTAGCTATGTCAAAGGACATTAGAGTTATTATTGTAAAGCTCTGCGATCGCCTGCATAACATGAGAACAATTGAGTTCCTTCCAAGAGAAAAGCAAATCAAAAAGTCCATTGAAACATTAGAGCTATATGGGCCAATTGCGATAAGAATTGGCATGCAAAATATTAGAGTAGAACTAGAGGACTTAGCTTTTCGATGCCTGCATCCTATGAGGGCCAGGATGCTGGAATCGGCAATTAAGAACGCAGTTGGCGGACGAAAAAGAATTATTTCAAAGCTAAGAAAGCAGTTTAAGTACTATTTAAAAAACAATGATATTTTAGCGACTGTACAAGGTAGGGAAAAATCACTTTATAGCATTTATAACAAAATTAAAAATAAGAAAAAACCTTTCTCTGAAATCTTAGATGTGTATGCTTTTCGTGTAATTGTAAATTCAGTGGATGATGCCTATCGATCTCTTGGAATAATCCATAATCTACATAAACCTATAGGTAAGAGATTTAAAGACTATATTGCTATACCTAAAACAAATGGATATCAGGCAATACATACATCCTTAATTGCTCTAGATGGTGTTCCGATTGAAGTGCAGATTCAAACTAAAAGTATGGAGATTATTGCTGAAACAGGAATATCAGCTCATTGGTCATATAAAACTAAAGATGAAGTAGGTCCTGACTCTATTGGAGCTAAAAAATGGATTGAGAGTTTTACGGATTTAAATAACACATCTCTTAATTCTCAGGAGTTTGTTGAGGCAATTAAAACAGATTTAATTTATGACGAAGTCTACGTTTTTACCCCAAAGGGCAGAATTATGAAACTAAAATCTGGATCCACTCCAATTGATCTTGCGTATGCAATACATATTGAGATAGGCAACAGTGCAGTTGGCTGTAAAATAAATCGTAAATATGCCCCTTTAAATATTCTATTAGAGAATGGCCAGTCAGTTGAAATTATAACCTCTGATCAACAAGAGGTTAGTCCAGACTGGCTTAATTTTGTTGTAACAAGCAAAGCTCGTTCTTCAATCCGTTTTGCACTGAGACATCAGAAGCTTTCTCAGTCTCGAAGGGCGGGTAAGCTCATGCTTGAAACAGAATTAAAAAGGGGCGGCGTTTCTCTTGATCAATATCGTGGAAGTACTCTATCTAGAATTTTAAAGATGATAGGTGTGAAATCACTAAATGAGTTATTGACTGATCTTGGGTCTGGAAAGAAAACTGGAGCATTTGTTGTAGAGAGATTTTACGAAGGGCTTGGAATTAAAAAAGATAAACCTTCGCAACTTAAGGCAATGGTTTTAGCAGATCATCAAATTGAAGGAGTAGCAGTCGTTTATGCTAAATGCTGTATGCCTATTCATGGCGATCCTATTACAGCTCATTCAGATACAGATAGAGGTGTTGTTATTCATCATGCTCGCTGCAGACAAGTAATGCCTCATCGAAGCGATGTTCTATCGTCAAGGTATTTTCCAGCAATGTGGGGCTCAGATCAGACCGAAAGGCATTACAGAGGCCATTTAAAGCTTCACGCTGAAGATCGACCTGGTATTTTAGCTGACATAGCCTCAGTTTTTACAAGGTCCAATCTTAATATAGTAAATATTCAAAGCAGAGATATTGACACAATGATTATAGAATTTATTGTTGAAGTTGATGTTTTAAATACTGATTCTCTCAATCAATTAATGATAAAATTGCGATCACTCAAGCTTTTAACAAGCTGTTCTCGAATTATTAATGATGCAAAAACAAAAAATGAAAAAACCAATTTTTACAAATAAAGCTCCAGCTGCTTTAGGTCCATACTCTCAAGCTATCCAATGGGGGGATGTAGTATTTGTTTCTGGTCAAATACCCCTTATACCATCAAGCGGCGAATTAAATAATGCTACTTTTGAAGATGAGGCTTATCAAGTGCTTGATAACTTAGAAGCCATATGCAAAGAAACAGGAGGAGGCCTTGATAATATTTTAAAACTAACCATTTTTTTGACCGATTTATCTAGATTTGAAGTGGTGAATAAAATTATGACTGAACGTTTTGCAGAACCATTCCCAGCAAGGGCAACAGTTGAAATTTCTAAATTACCCATGGGGGTAAGCATAGAGATGGATGCAATTTTATCTTTGCAAGTCTAATGCAAAAAAACTTACTCAACCTTTCCAACTTAAGTCAAAAAGAAATAAGTGATTTAATTGATTTGGCCAATACTTTTAAGTCAGAAGATGCGATGAATTATCGATATGAAAATATTTTTCCAGATAAAAAAGTAGCTTCACTTTTTTCTGAACCAAGTACACGCACCAAACTATCTTTTGAAATAGCAACCCATAATCTTGGTGCGCAATTCTTAGATTTCAATTTAGAAAATTCTTCAATCAAAAAGGGTGAAACACTTGAAGATACTATTGAGGCAATTGCTTTAATGGGGGTTGATTTATGTATTCTTCGCCATGCAGAGTCTGCCATTCATGAGTTAGCAGAGAAATTCTCTAGCATGCAATTTATTAATGCGGGCGAGGGGTCTGTTGCTCATCCATCGCAGGCATTACTTGATTTAATGACCATTCAGGAATCAAAAGATAAGTTTGAAAATTTAAATATTAGTATTATCGGTGATCTAGATCATTCAAGAGTAGTAAGCTCGTTTATAGAAGGAATACAGATCATGGGTTACAAAAATATTACTTTTTGTGGACATCCAGATCTTTGTAAGAATTACCTTGAAAATTCTATTGGAAATTTTGAACCTGATCTCAATATTGCTTTACAGGATGCTGATGTGGTTATGGCTCTTCGTATCCAAAATGAAAGAATGACTGAAAAGTTAACTATTAGTGCTTCAGACTACGTAGAGCGATATCAAATTAATGTAGATGCTTTGCAGGTTGCTGATCCAGACATGATTCTTTTGCACCCAGGACCCGTTAATTTTGGAATTGAACTAAGCAAAGAAGTTACGGAGCTAGATAATTGTAAAATTAAGAATCAAATTTTTAATGGTGTTGGTATGAGGATGGCGGTTTTAACTAGTCTTTTTTCTCAAGCATAATTTTTTTAATAGTCTCTACTGTATTGATTGTAGTTTGATCAATCTCAATATTTACAATATCTCCCTCTTTCATTCCCTTAAAATTTGTAACCTTTATAGTCTCAGGAATTAAATGAATATTAAACGATGATTTCATAACTTTCCCTATTGTTAGGCTGCAACCATTCAAAGCAACGTATCCTTTATAAAAGAAATACTGCATTAGCGAAGAAGAGACTTGAATTCTAAGATCTTTGGTTTCTTTTCGGTCATCAATTTTTTTAACTATCCCGACTCCATGGATATGCCCTGAGACTAAATGGCCACCAATCTCTGAATTAGCTTTCATGGACCTCTCGAGATTAACTTTGTCTTTTAAGGATATAAATTTTAAATTTGTTTTATCTAATGATTCAGAAATCACATCAAATTCTAGCAAATCTGTATTACTGTTCTTTACCGTGAGGCACACTCCATTGACAGCGACGCTTGCTCCTCGGGTTAGATTCTTTGAAAAATGTTTAGGTGCTTTGATTATCAGAGAAATAAAATTAGGCTTTAAAAGAATTTTTTGAATTTGACCCTGAGCTGACACAATGCCTGTAAACATTATGCACCCCAGACATGTCTATATTCTTCTAGCTGACCAAGATATGAATTAAGCCCATCATTATTTTTTAAAAATTGGATTAATGCATCTAAATTGATGATTGAGGTAACTGTTATATTAAATTCTTCCTCAAGCTCAGCTTTTGCAGATATATCACTAGCTCCTTTTTCCTGTCTATCCAGACCGATAATAAATACTTTAGGAGTTGCATTGAAGCTGTTGATTAGCATTATTGACTCTCTGGCTGCCGTGCCAGCAGACAAGACATCATCAATTATCATTACATTACCATGAGGCTCAGGCCCAATAATATTACCGCCTTCACCATGATCTTTAATTTCTTTTCGGTTAAAAGATAGCGGGTAGGAGTTTCCTTCTTTGCTGAACATCATTGCAACCATTGAGCCAAGAAAAATACCCTTGTAGGCTGGTCCATAGATGCTATCAAATTCTATATTAGTTTCAGCAATAGCTTTCATGTAACAAGAAGCTAATTGATATAAGTTGCAACCATTTAGCATTTTTGCAGCATTAAAAAAGTAAGGACTGTTTCGACCAGACTTTAAGGTAAAGTTACCGAATTCTAATGCTTTTGATTCTAGGGCTAAGTTGATAAAAGCTAGCTGGAATTCTTTTAGCTCAGACATGATTTTTGAATCTTAATTATGTCTTTTATGCCTACTGATGCCAGTTCAAGCATAGCATCTAGCTGCGCTTTGGTGAATGGATTAATCTCAGCCGTCCCTTGAATCTCTATGATTCCACCATTCTCTGTCATTACTACATTTAAATCTGTGTCTGCTGAACTATCTTCTTCATAATTTAAGTCAAGCAAAGGTTCACCATCTTTGAGGCCTATAGAAACTGCAGCTATATATTCTTTAATTGCCCTATGATCATCATGAGAATTCTTAATTGCCTCAAATAATGCAACGCATGCACCTGAAATAGATGCAGTTCTAGTTCCACCATCAGCCTGAATGACATCGCAGTCAATATTAATGGTTTTATCTTTTAAAAACTTTAAATCAACAGCTTGCCTCAAAGATCTACCAATTAGCCTTTGAATTTCCATGGTTCTACCACTTTGTTTGCCTCTAGCAGCCTCTCTGTTCATTCTGGTATGAGTTGACCTAGGCAACATTCCATATTCTGCCGTTATCCACCCTTCATTAGATCCTCTCATCCATCTTGGCACATGGTTTTCAATGGTTGCCGTGCATAGAACATGCGTGTCTCCAAACTTTACCAAAGCAGAGCCCTCAGCATGCTTGTTAACCCCGAGCTCTATCTCAATGGACCTCATTTGATTTACATCTCTATTATTGATTCTTGTCATGAAGATATTATATCTCTTTAAATGGTTCTATAATTCTTTAAGAGAGGAAAACTACCATGAAAAATATTTCACTTATATCTTTACCCCTTCTATTAATTATAAGTTGCTCTGATGGCTTAAATTTTGGAAAAATGGATTCTAAATCAAATGATGGACGAAAAGAGAATGCGTTTGAATCTACCTATATGCCCATGGATTCTCAGCCAGTCTTGTTTAGGTCTGCTAATATTTATGATGGACTTGGACAAGAATTTTTAAACTACGATCTTCTTATTGCTGATGGCAAAATTATTGAGATGGGATCATCCCTTTCTCAGCCAGGCATTGAAGTTATTGATGCTTCAAACAAATGGATTACTCCTGGAATCATCGATATTCATTCCCATATGGGCGTTTATTCTGCACCCAGTGTGACAACCAGCTCTGATGGCAATGAGGCTACCGCACCAGTAACTGCAGAAGTTTGGGCTGAGCACTCAGTTTGGACACAAGATCCACAATTTGCTCTTGCATTAAAGGGTGGAGTCACTTCATTCCATGTTTTGCCTGGCTCAGCAAATCTATTCGGAGGAAGGGGTGCAACATTTAAAAATATTTCTCAAAACACTATTCAAGCTATGAAGTTTCCAAATGCTCCTCATTCCTTAAAAATGGCATGCGGTGAAAATCCTAAAAGAGTGTATGGCAACAGAAGGCAATCACCTTCAACAAGAATGGGAAATATGGCTGGCTATAGAAGTGCATGGATTGACGCGATTGATTACAAAGAAGGGATGGATGAATCTGACGCTGACAAGCATCCAAAACGTGACTTAGCATTGGATACGTTGATGGGAGTTTTGGAGGGAGAAATTTTAATTCAGAATCATTGTTACCGAGCAGAAGAAATGGCAATGATGATAGAAATGTCAAAAGAATTTGGATATAAAATTACAACTTTTCATCATGCCGTTGAAGCATATAAGATTGCTGATCTGTTAGCTGACGAAGGCATCTGCGCTGCAATGTGGGCTGATTGGTGGGGTTTTAAGCATGAAGCCTATGACATGGTTCAAGCCAATATTGCAATCATCGATCAAGCTAGGAATGGAACTGGATGTGCGATAGTTCATTCAGATGATGAGGTTGGAATTCAACATCTTAATCAGGAGGCCTCTAAGGCGATGTCGGCTGGAAATCGAGCAGGCTTTAAAATCTCTAAGGCTCATGCAATGAGATGGATTACAAGTAACCCAGCAAAAGCAGCGGGTATCTTGGATCAAACTGGTAGCATTGAACCTGGAAAGGACGCAGATGTTGTTTTATGGTCAGGTAACCCATTTAGTGTTTATACAAGGGCGGAAAAGGTTTTTATTGATGGCGCGATAGCATTTGATATCTATGATCCAAAAATCCAACCTGTAACAGATTTTGATCTTGGCATTATCAAACCTCAAACAATTAGGGTGCAATAATATGAAGAATTTTTTATTGAGTTTATTTATCCTTGCATCTATTCAAATAGTAGCAGACTCCATCTTAATTAAAGGAGGAATGGTGCATACAGGAACCGGAGAGAGGGCACAATTACAAGACATACTAATTACAGGGAAAGTTATCACCGATATTGGTAACAATCTTGTTATTGATGGTAATACCCAGGTGATCGAGGTTAACGGCTTGCCTGTAACCCCAGGATTAATTTCACCAATGAGTAATATAGGGATTGTAGAAATCAATGCTCTTGACGTAACAAGAGATGATGAATCTGAGCTATTAAAATCAGGGTTTAGTATCTTCAATGCATTTAACCCACATTCAACAGGCATCCCATGGAATAGAAGCAATGGCGTTACTAGCGCTATTAGCTCTCCGAGTGCATCGTCTTTTCCACTATTTGGACTTGGCTCTCATTTTATATTGGATGGTAGTATTGATATTCAAGGCTCAAAAGACATAGCAATGTTTGGGCGTATTGGATCTTCTTATGGATCCAGGGCTGAAAATCTTTCTATTTTAGAGTCTCTTTTAGTATTGGGACAACAATCTAAACAGATGCCAGTAGAAGAAGTTCTTGAAATGAGATTGGCAGATAAATTAGAACTTCAATCTCAAGATATTATTGCTTTAGCTCAAGTTGTTAATGGGAAGCTACCCTTTGTTTTGGAGACCAATAGAGCGGTTGATATTCTGCAAGCCATAGCACTACAAAAGAAATATGATCTTAATTTAATCCTTGCAAGTGTCGAAGAAGCCCCGCTAGTAATTGCGCAACTAAAAGCCAGTAACATTCCGGTCATTATTGATCCAATGGATAATATTCCTGACTCATTTGATGAACTTGGCTCAAGCTTAGAGCTTGGAAAAATATTGGATAATGCTGGTATCAAGGTGATGTTCAGTACGCAGAGAAGTCATAACTATCATTTAATGAGGCAGGGCTCAGGTAATGCTGTTGCTTATGGAATGTCATATGAATCCGCCATAAGAGGCATGTCCAAAAGCGTTGCTGAGACTTTCGGGCTTGTTAAAAGAGGATCAATAGAGAAAGGCAATTTTGCAGATATTGTTATCTGGGATGCGGATCCGCTCGAACCTTCATCATTCCCTAAATTAGTTTTGATTAATGGGCAAACACAAGACTTAACTTCAAGATCGTCTAAACTAACTGAAAGGTACATGAACAAGGACAACAAACCTTCATCTTATAAGCATTAGCTGAAGATTTAACTAAGCTGTTCTTTGATAAAATTGCTGACCACAGACATATCAGCTTTACCTTCTAGCTGAGGCTTTAAGAAGCCCATTAATTTTCCCATATCTTTCATATTTTCAGCGGCTAATTCTATTATTGCTTGTTGAACTAAATCTTTGATTTCATCATCTGCTAATTGCGTAGGCAAGTATTTAAGAATAACTTCTAGCTGCTCTTGCTCTTTGCTAACAAGATCCTCTCTACCACCTTTTTGAAATTGTTCGATAGAGTCTCGGCGTTGCTTCACATTCTTATTGATAAGGTTTGATATATTTATATCGTTAGCTTCAGCTCTTTCATTAATTTCAAAGTTTTTAATATCAGACAAAAGCATTCTAATTGTATCGCGGACCATAACATCCTGGCTCAGCATTGCTGACTTAAGATCTTGATTTATGGTGTCTAAGAGAGACAAATTAACGATATGATCTTTGTCTTGAGAAACTAAATTTCCTATTAGTCTTATGAGCACGCTTAATAGCTGCTGCCATTTTACGTTTTCTTACTTCAGTAGGCTTCTCATAGAATTCTCTTTTTCTAATCTCAGGAACGATGGCAGCTTTCTCGCATGCACGCTTAAACTTTCGGAGTCCAACGTCAAAGTATTCTGTTTCTTTTATTATTATAGAAGGCATAATTGCTGGGTAGTTTATTCTTTTTACAAGGCGAATGCAAAAACTTTTTTATGATTACACTGGGAATTGAAACATCATGCGATGAGACGGCAGTTGCACTCTTTGATTCAAAGAAAGGATTGATAGGTGAAGCAGTTTTTTCTCAAATAGAACTTCATGGCGAATATGGCGGAGTGATTCCCGAGCTGGCCTCAAGAGACCATTGTCAAAAAATAATTAAAATATTTAAAGAAGCTTTAGGTAGTAATGATCCATGTGATATTGATAATATCGCTTATACAGCAGGACCTGGTTTACTAGGAGCACTTTTAATTGGAGAAAATTTTGCTCAAGGCCTATCTTTGGCTTTAAATAAACCACTAATCCCGGTTAATCACCTTGAAGCTCATTTAATGGCACCTTTCCTTGATAAAGAAAAAATTCAATTTCCATTTTTAACTCTTTTGGTTTCAGGCGGACATTCCTTGATCATAGACGTAATTGCTTTCAACCAATATAAAGTTTTGGGCCAATCAAGAGATGACGCAGTTGGAGAAGCTTTTGATAAGGTTGCAAAGTTAATTGGGTTAGGTTATCCAGGCGGTCCAGAAATTGAAAAAATTGCCAAGAATGGAAATGCTCAAAAATTTAATTTTCCCCAACCAATGCTTTATAGCGAAGACTACGATTTTAGCTTTAGCGGTTTAAAAACTTCTGTTTTATACGCTGTCCAAGAAATTGATCATATGAATGCAGAAATTCAAGCAGATATAGCCGCCTCATTTCAGCACGCTGCGACAGAAGTGCTGCTTAAGAAAATCTCTTCTGCCCTTAAAGATACTGGGCGAAATTCTATTGTTTTAGCTGGTGGGGTTGCTGCAAATCAGCTTTTAAGAACAAAAATTTCAAGCCTTAAAGATAAATTAAATATTACTGTTCTATATCCTCCTCTAGAGCATTGCACAGACAATGCAGCTATGATTGCTTATCTCGGAAGTATGAAAGCAGAAGACGCTTCATACGCTTTAACTTCTCATGCAAAGCCGCGTTGGCCTTTAGGAGCATAGCTAAATGCAAGATATTATTTATATAAATGACCTAAGAGTTCAGACTATTATTGGTATTTTTGGCTGGGAAAGGGAAGTACGGCAAGAAGTAAGTATTGACTTAGAGATAGCATTTGATTGCAAAAGGGCTGCTGCAACTGATGCAATCGAAGACACAGTTGACTATAAGAAAATTACTAAAGACGTAATCAAATTTGTTGAAACTTCATCATTCCAGCTCCAAGAATCTTTAGCAGAAGGTATCGCTGAGCTAATTAAATCAAATCATGGTGTTAAATCATTGAAGTTGAGAGTTTCCAAGCCTGGTGCCATAAGGTATGCAGATGACGTTGGGATTATTATTCATAGATAATGAAATACTATTTATCTCTTGGCAGCAATATTGATGCACAAGCTAATATAGATTTGGCTTTACTGGAATTAGATAAAATTTTTTCTAATTCTGAATGCTCTTCAATCTATCAAACACAAGCAGAGGGCTTTAAAGGGGATGATTTTTTAAATTTAGTCTTTGCTGGAAATATTGATATGGGATTTAAAGATTTAAATAAAAAGTTAAAAAAAATTGAAGATATCTCAGGGAGAAAACGGAATGCTCCTAAGTTTGGTCCTCGTTCTTTAGATATAGATATTATTCTTCAGCTTGATCACAAAGAGGAAATATTATTTGAAAGTGATGAGATCACTAAGTATGAATTTGTATCACAACCACTGAGTGAGATAGTCTAATTACTTATAATTTTGCTCTACTAATGCCCATGCTGCTTCAGCAAGGGGCATAACTTGATTCCCTCTTTCTTCTGCATGCTTGCTCGCGGCAGTTCCATCTCTGACTCTGCCCATTATTCCCTGTAAGATACCAGCAAGCTTGAAAATGTTAAAGATTGCATAAAACTCCCAATGTTCATCAAGTGCTCTTTCAGTAATTTCAGAATACATGTCTCTATATTCTTTTTCTGTGGGTATCCCATTTTCTTTACAAAATTTTTCATCGTTGAGCTGAGGAGTATTGCGCCATCCCATGCAGTGGTAGCTAAAATCTGCAATAGGGTGGCCTAAAGTTGATAATTCCCAGTCCAAAACGCCAATCACTTTATTGTCAGATCCAAAAACCATGTTGTCTAAACGATAATCACCATGGACAATTGAGGTTTCATCTTCATCAGGAATATTGCTTGGCAACCATTCAATGAGATTATTCATAGCAGGAATATTTTTTGTTTCTGAAGCAATATATTGTTTGGTCCATCGAGATACTTGTCTGGCAATATAGTTTCCAGGTTTGCCATAATCTGACAATCCAACAGCTTTATAGTCAACTTTATGTAGCTCAGCTATAACTTTATTTTTGCTAATGTATATTGCTTTTCTTTCTTCTGGAGATTTGTCTGTAAGCAAAAGATCCCAATAAATATTTCCATCTAAGAAATCCATTACAAAAAATTCCGTACCAATAATCTCTTTATCTTCACACAACCCATAAGTTTTAGGCACAGGAACGGCGGTATTTTCAAGCGCAGTTATTACTTTGTATTCTCGATCAACAGCATGAGCAGATGGAAGTAAGATCCCAGGAGGCTTCCTTCTTAAAACAAACTCTTTATTTCCTGCTGATATTTTGTATGTTGGGTTAGATTGACCTCCTTTAAATTGAGAAATATTTGTTATCTTCTCAGATTCAGGAATTTTATCTCCAAACCATTCTTGAAGTTTTAACTCATCAAACTTTAAATTTTCTGCAACATCTTTAGTACCAGAAAATATGTCATCTACATTTTCATTACTCATCAGAGTGATTTCCCCCCATCTATATTTAATGTTTGTCCAGTAACATAACTAGACTCTGCTAAGAATATTGCTGCTTTGGCAATATCATCTTCAGTGCCCATTTTGCCCAATGGAATTGTATCTATAATTTTACTCTTCTCATCATCTGTCCACTGAGCATTGGGCGGTTCTAATATTGCGCCTGGAGCAATGGCATTTACTCTAATGTATGGCGCCAAGTCTTTTGCAAGAGCTCTGGTTATAGTATTAAGTCCAGATTTGGCAGCTAAATATATTGAATGATTTTTTAATGTTTGATTAATATTTATATCAGTCACATTAATCACAAACCCATTATTCTTTCTTAATTCTTCATAGAGAGCTTGGATTAAAAAAAGAGGCGCTTTCAAATTACTACCCATAAGAGCTTCCCAATCATTTTCAGAAAATTTTTCAATTGGCGTTGGGTAAAAAGTAGAAGCATTGTTAATCAAGGCATCTAGTCGCTTATATTTTTTTAGCGCTTGTTTTGCTAGAAACTCAACCTCTTTAGTTTGCTCTAGGTTAGCTTGAATAATTGAAGCGCTATTAGCTCTAATTTCATTCATTTCACTTGCAAGATAATTTGCATCAGCCTTAGAGGTATTAAAATGAATAATTATATTCCATTCCTTTTTAAAGAAAGCCCAAGCTATTTCTCGGCCAATTCTTTTGGCAGCTCCTGTAATCAAGATAACTTTCTTCATAATAATTTTTTTAATGCTTCATCATAGAGGAATTGCTTTTTCTCTGAAACAATAGATCCGCTTAAACCTGCCAGTATTGAGAAATCGATTCTCAGGATGCAAGAAATAATTTTTTCTAAATACTCTTTATCTCTGCTTAAAGGTTGAATTTGCAAAATGCTATTCAGCACATTAGAGTTTCTTGGGATATTTAAGGTTTGAATGATTCTAATTTTTTCTTGTTTTGAATTACATTGAAGCAAGCCTAAGATTTGAGAGAGTAAATTTGTGACCCTCTTCATATAATTAGGAATAGGTAAACTCCTGCATAGCTGAAAATGATTAACGCACTGCATTTCTGCCCATTTATTTTCAGGGCTATTACCATTGCAAGCAATTTCACTTAGCTCGTTAAACCAGGGGTCCTTAAGATTGTATTCAATTAAAGTTTGAAAGAATTCTTTGGTGTGATCCCCTGAAAGCGCTCTTTGGGTCTCCATCCATACTCTATCAGAGGATAATGTGCTTAGTTCACCCGAATTAACGATCTTTTTAAAAAATTTAACTGTGTTCTTAGCAACATCAAAATCATGCAAATGCCCATAAGTTTTAAATCGTGCAAATCGCAATACTCTAAGTGGGTCTTCTGAGAAAGCGGGGGAGGTGTGGCGAAAGATCTTATTCTTTATATCTAATTGCCCATTAAAAGGATCTATAATTTTTCCATCTGAGCTTTTTGCTATAGCGTTTATTGTGAAATCTCTTCTTTCTAGGTCTTGCTCAAGAGTAACGCTTGAATCAAAATAAAATGTAAAGCCTTTGTAACCAACCCCTGATTTCTTTTCAGTTCTAGCCAAAGCATATTCTTCATTTGTTTCTGGGTGCAAGAATACCGGAAACTCTTTTCCAATGGGCTTAAAGCCATTTTTTTCCATTTCCTCTGGGCTGGAATTCACCACAACCCAATCTTTATCTTTGGGCTGTACGCCCATTAATTGATCTCTTACTGATCCGCCAACTTGAAATACTTTCATATTAATATTGCACTGAAACTCTCTTTAAATCCTCTAACCTTACTGCAGTTAGTTTACCCTTCCAGACGCACCCCGTATCTAGGCCAATAAAATGTTGATTTTGGGTTTTACCATTCAATGAAGCCCAATGACCAAATATATAATAATGTTTCTTTTTCTTGTAATCACTTGATGTATATCTAAACCAAGGGCGAAGATTATTTATGCTCTTAGATCCAGTATTCTTTAAATCTAACTTAGAGGCATCACTTAAAAAACGCATTCTAGTAAAATAATTGATAATAATTCTTTGTCGATCTTCCCCTGTTAATTTGTCATTCCATATTTTGGGATTATCGCCCCACATAGACTGCAGCACTTTTATGGGAGTTTTTTTAAGATTATGCGAAGCTTCCGTGGCAAGTTTTTGAGCTTTGCTTGGTGACCATATCTCTGGAACCCCAGCATGAGTGATAAAGAATATATTCTTGCTTGCCTGATCTTTAACCTTAATTAAAAATGGCCTATTGAGAAGCCATTTAAAAATCTTGCTATTATTTTTAGCTGCAATTATATTTTTTAGCCTTCCTTTCCCTTTTCCAATAGACAATAGATACATTAGATAGAGGTCATGATTGCCGAGAACAGTTTCAATGCCTGGATTAGCTATGCAGTAGTTTAACATTGCAAGAGAATCAGGGCCCCTATTTACTAAGTCACCAGTCAGGATAATTCTATCTTTTAGAGGATCATATTTAATCTTGTTCAGCAATGTTAGAAATTGCTTAAAACACCCATGAACATCCCCAACGACATAAGTACTCATTTTAATTATTCATGGATTTGAACATTGTAATAAAGTCCTCTAGGGGCAATTCTTCTGGTCGCGCCAACGGATTGATTTTCAAAGCGTCAAGATCAAGATCTAACTTCTTCACATTATTTTTTATGTTTTTTCGTTTATTTGAGAAAGCTTGATCAACAAAGCTAGAAAAATCTTTCAATTGACCAAGCTCTATCTTTGGTCTGCTATGAGGGATTAATCTAATAAAAGCTGATTGGACTTTTGGTTTTATATCAAATGCTTCAGGAGGAACTTCAAATAAAATAGATGATTGAAAAAAAGCACCAATCTTTATTCCTAGCCTTCCCCAATCACGGCTACCATTTAAAGCACATATCCTTAAAGCAACTTCCCGTTGGACTAAAAAATGCATGTCATGGATATTTTCATAAAACTTAATCAACTTCATAATAATTTGGGTAGAAATGTTATATGGAAGATTGCCAGCAAGTCTATATTTACCATGAGACAGAAAATCAAGCGATTCATTTAAAACATCGCCATGAATAAATTCATGGTTAGGGTGAAGAAATTTCTTTTCAAGCTTGTGAATATTTTGTAAATCAAGATCCATTGCAATAATTTTAATCTTTTCTCCTCTTAGGTACTCTGTAAGGGCGCCAGTCCCAGGACCAATTTCAAAAAAAAAGTTATTCTCTTGAGGGTTAATAGAGCGTTCCATTTCAAAAAGAATGACCGGATCTATAAGATAGTTTTGACCTAATTTGCGTCGATGTTTTCTATCATTCATTTGAGCTGCATTTCTGCTTGCTTAAACGCTTCTTTAATAGAGCCCAGTTTTGGTTTTAATTTCCCAGCAATTTCTAAGGCAGTTCCATGATCTACCGAAGTTCTAATAATTGGTACACCTAAGGTAATATTAAAAGATTCACCAAAACTTAAGGCTTTTAGAACAGGTAAACCTTGATCATGGAACATGGCAATATATGCATCAGTATTTTTTAGCTGATCTGAGTTAAAGGCTGTATCTGCAGGGATTGATTCAGAGACATTAATACCTATTTTTTGACAAATTCGAGCAGCAGGATTAATGATTTTTAATTCCTCATTTCCAATTTTTCCATTTTCGCCCGCATGGGGGTTTAATCCTAGCAGTTTGATAATTGGCCGCTTAATTTGAAAGTTTTTTTTCAGAGCAGCATTAACAATTTTAATGGTCTCTACCAGCTTAGCTTTCTTAATACTTTTCGCTACATCTGCAAGGGGAATATGAGTCGTCGCGAGGGCAACCTTGATTTTTTTTGAAGCCAACAACATAACCACATTCTTTGATTTAGTTTGACTCTGAATCCATTCAGTGTGCCCATAAAATTTTTTGAAACCACCATTTACAATGTTACTTTTTTGAATTGGCCCTGTAACTATGCCAATTTTTTTATTTTTTAAAGCACTTTTTATAGCAAAATTTAGATTTGTTAAAACATACTTAGCGTTCTTAGGGTTAAGCTTTCCAGGAGAGAAGTCCTCACACGGACTCACGAAATAAAATTGAAGAAATCCGATTTTATTTTTTTTAGCCTGCTTTAGATTTGTTAGCTCAATAAACTGAATATTAATATTTAGATTATTTGCTCTGGCTTTTAGAAGCTCACCATCAGCGAGAGTAATAATAGGAATGTTAATCTCTTCCCAGAATTTTAAGCTTGCAAGTCGCAGTATTAAATCAACACCTATCCCAGCTGGCTCTCCATGAGAATATAGTAGCTGGCTCAATCTAATTCTTTGAACTCTACAAATGCTTCTGCGCGCATGGTTCTGAGGCTATTTTCTAACTCTTCATCATACTTTCTAGAGAACAATATCCCATAAGCTTGATCTTTGATGACTTCTTCGGTGAGATCCTCAGTTCGCCTTTCAAGCACTTGGAGAAAATGAAAACCAAATTCTGATTTAAATACAGGAGAGATTTCATCAATAGGGGATTTAATCATCATTTTTTCAAATTCTGGCGCAGTTTTCCCAAGGCTCAGCCACTCTAGATCTCCGCCTCTACTAGCAGAACCAGGATCTTCTGAGAATTCTTTAGCTAACAAGCTAAAGTCCTCCCCAGCTAATACTCTATTTCTTACATCTTCTAGCTCTGCTTTTGTGAAACTCTCATCCCTTAGTTTAGTAGTCATCATCAATATATGACGAGAGCGCCACTGTTCTTCAAATCGGACTAAATCACCTCTTTTATCCTCTAACTTCAGAATAAAAAAACCTGATCCGCTTTCTAGAGCCTCCGAAATATATCCTTTCTTCTGACCCTTCATAGCCTTAGAAAATAAGCTTGGTAAATCTATTAAGTTTCTCCAGCCCATTTCACCCCCAGAGGAAGCATTGCTGCTTTTAGATTTTTCTATAGCCAGACTTGCAAAATCTTCTCCAGCTTTAATCTTTGAGATAATCATATTTGCCTCATTTTCATCAGATACAAGAATTTGTCTAATAAATAACTCAGGAGACAGCTCTTTTACTGATCCTTCTGTAGCTAAAAAACCATCGAGTTCTTGCTCTGTAATCTGAACCTGTCTACCAACTTTTCCACGCTGGACCCTTTGAATGATCATTTCCTTCCTAACTTGAGCTCTTAACTCTTCATAAGATGCGCCTTCTGATGCCAAGGTCTCAATAAAAGCCTCAATAGTCATGCCATTATTCTCTGCAATAACTTCGAAAGCTTGATTCAGCTCTCCATCTCCAATTCTAATTCCAGCCTGTCTGCCCATTTGTAGTTGTAGTTCTTCAATAATCAGTCTCTCTTGAACTTGATCTAGTATCACTGCTTTAGGAGGCATCTCAGTTTCTTGCTCTGCATACCTACCTTCAATGGATTTAAGCATGTCTTGAACCTGAGACTCAAGCACCACCCCATCCCCAACAATAATTGCCACACGATCAAGAATTTCAATTTTTGCTGCCACTGAAACAGCCAGCAACAACGATAGGAAAATGCATATATTTTTTTTCATAAACGGTATTGTACTTAATTAAAGGTTCACAAAGGCATTGGAAAAGAATTTATTTAAGTGTCTGTTAGAACCTGTCAGCCCCTTCAACTCGAACTCAAAATTAATTCTACTTTTATTTTCAATAGTAATCATTTCTTCCCAGTTAGACAGGGAGCCACTCAAGGAAGTAAAATTTATAAGGTCATATTTTGATAATCTTTTATCCGAGGCAAAAACTTTAAAAGCTAGACAGCAGTTCTCAAACCCAATACCAAAATAACTTTCTAGATTTTTCTTTGATTCAATATCCTTGCTTATTCCTCCAATTAATTTGTATCCCCCAGATATATTATGATCAATTGATATCTCGGCATAATTTAGTTCATTTCCCATTCCCAGCATAGGCATATGGCGACGAAAATTTCTGGAGATAGCAATTTGTGTTGCAGGAAGATTAATTGTTAATCCAAGCTTGCCAAAATTAAGCTGATTCCTTTTTTGAGAATAATTAGAGCTCATAAATGCTGCCAAACTTTTTTTATCCCATTTAATATCTATGCCTAATTGACTATCTCGACCCAAAGCATTAGACAGCATTTGATTTATCACCCTACTAGCCTGCAATTCATTTTTTTTAATTAGGTTGACAGATATTTTGCTTTGATCTTTAAAGCGAGCCTGCCATTTTAAGCTCCCCATTAAAAATTCTTGATCAGGAATTCTATCCTTGCCATAAAAAAATTCATGATTTAAATTATTTAAATTGCTTGAATCACGAGGGTGAAGTTCAAAAATAGGATCTAGACTTTGATCTTGATATTCTGTTTTTCCATAGATCAATTTATAGGTTATCAATGAAATACCTGAAGATAAGGAGCGCTTATGTAGTGAAGAAATACCTAGCCTCAAAGAAGGAATATTTTTTGAAGATATCTTGGATGCTACTTTATTTAGATCATACTTTTTTGAAACAATCGATCCATTTAACTTCAGATTCACCAATCCAATGCTCTGATTAATTTCTGCACCTAGCTCAGAAATTATTCTTGCGCCAGTTACAGGAATAGATTGCCCGCTTAGGTTGTTCAGAAATGCACCATTTAAATCAAAATTTGAATATTGCATTTTTCCAAAATAAGAGAATTTAGTATTAAAAATTGAATAATCTAATTCAATGTGAGGCTTTTTAATGTAACCATTGCCAATAAATGGATTTAAGCTTTGATAACCCTCCCTTGATGCATTCACTAAAAGATTCTTAAAACTTGCCGTCATAAATATTGACTGAGGAAGGTAATGCTCTTTTTGATTGGCAATATTAGTAAGGTTGGAAGGTAGGTCTAGTAAAACCATTGCGTCAGATGCTTTGGCCCACTCTACTTTAGTCATAAAATTCTTAAACTTTCTAGAATCCTTGAGCTTAAAAGCCCACCTTTGATTATCTAATGCTAAATATTTTTTTTGAAACTCCTTGTCGCTCGGAAAAAATAGTACATCAAGAAAATTTTTTGCTTTCTTGTGAGTTAGGTACCGATAATTTGTTTCAATGCCCTGGCCTCGATTATTCAATATTCTAGGCGCAATCGTTACATCAGACCTTTCTGAAAGAACTAAAAAATATGGAAGGTATAGGTCAACCCCATCAGAGGTAATACTTAGATCAGGCTCAAGAAAGCCGCTTAATCTTTGAGTTGTAGCCGGAAAGGGCAGATATGGGAGTTTTCCAATGGTTTTGTCGCGAACCTTAAACTCAAGATTTTTTATGTAACCCCTTTTAGAAATTTCATCAACAGCAATAGTTTCAGCATTAATTTGCCAGCCTTCGGCAATATTATTGCATGAAGTTAAGCTAGCATTACTAAATGTTAACTCTGAGCCTAATTTGCCATCCAAAGATTCATACTCAATCAATAAATTCCTTGAATTAAGATAAGCTTTTCCATGATTTAACTTTAAGCTCCGAGATTTTTTGCCTATAGACCCACTCATAAATTTAAAATAGGAATCTAAGTAGTAAATATTTCCTTCTAGTACCTCATGGACCTCCTCTTCATTAGATTTATACAGAGCACTAAGCGCCTTTATTCTTCCTCCATCAAATGGGATGTAAACATTTTCTCTGAGTTCTATTTCACCATTAGATTTAATATTCATTCTTTTTGCACTTAGCTCACCAGATTTAAATCCCTCGGCAATAATTGGGTAGTTTGGATTCACGCATCCGCGCATGGTGAAATCAAGATTAGATTCCACTAGATCAGATGAATTCTTTGCATGCAGGCTCATAGATGCGGCAGCAACCATTACTATCAAGAATGTGATGAAAATTCTCATGAATCTAAATTGTACTATTTTGAATTTAGAAAAGATTAAATCTAAAAAGTTTCAGTTACCTTGATGTTAAGTCTCTAATCTCTCTCAAGCTCTCTTTACCAAAAAACATCTCCTTGCCAATAAAGAATGTTGGAATACCAAAAGCCCCTTTTTTCACAGCATTATTTGTGTTGGCAATCAATTTAGTTTTAATTTCGTCTTTGGCAACCTCTTTTATTACTTCATCAGCATGACAACCATGCTCAGTTAGCAATTGATGCAAGGATTCTGCATTATCTAGTTTCAAGGATTTTTCCCACATTCCATTTAGAACAATTTCAACATATTCATTAAAAAAATTCTTTTCTTGTGCCACGATTGCTCCTCTAGCTAGCAAAAGAGTGTTTACTGGAAAATGCTCATTCATTTTAAATTTATCAATTTTGTATTCACGCATAAACCTGTTGAACGCTATTTCAAATTCATAATTCATTTTATTAGGAATTTCACTAAATGCGATCATGGGAGGTTGATTGTTTGATAACTTCATAATTCCCCCCAAAAGGCAGGGGACATAATGAAATTTAATGTCATGATTCTCTTCTAAATGAATAATTGCTTTATGACATAGGTAAGCATTGGGGCTTGCAAAGTCAAAAATAAAATCTACATCCATGGTCGTCCTCATTTCAAGAGCATATAATTAATACTTAACTTGCATCAATCAATATAAAAATGCAACAACTATCATAAAAGGCTATGGCATCAAAATAAGCTTAGTCAATAATTAAAAAATTGCAGGAGAAAAGCATGAGTTTAGAAGGAAAAGTTTTATTTATTACTGGTGGAAGTCGTGGTATTGGTTTGGAAATAGGTAAGCGAGCTGCAAAAGATGGAGCTAAAGTGGTTTTAGCAGCAAAGACTGCAGAACCTCACCCAAAACTTGCAGGTACAATTTATTCTGCAGCAGAAGAGATTATTCTTGCTGGAGGCGAAGCCCTGCCAATTATTCTAGATGTCAGAGATGAATCTAATGTAAGAGCTGCAGTTGATGAAACAGTTGCCACTTTTGGCGGTATTGATATTTGTGTTAATAATGCGTCTGCCATTTCTCTAACCAATACCCCTGATACAGATATGAAACGCTATGATCTTATGCATCAAATCAATGGTAGAGGCACGTATCTTGTCAGCAAATACTGCATCCCACATTTAAGAAAATCTAGCCATGCGCATATCCTTAATCTAGCACCTCCGCTGGATATGAAACCAAAATGGTTTGGTCCTCATTTAGCTTATACCATGGCAAAATTTACCATGAGCATGTGCGTCTTGGGAATGGCCGAAGAGTTAAAGCAAGATAAAATTGCTGTGAATGGCCTATGGCCAAGAACAGCTATAGCAACAGCTGCAGTAAAAAATATTTTAGGTGGAGAAGAGTTAATGAGCATATCCAGAACGCCAGAAATTATGGCAGATGCAGCATACGAAATTTTTAATAAAAATCCTGAAACATACACAGGCAATTTTTGCATAGATGATTTAGTTCTTTATGAAGAAGGCGTAAGAGATTTCACCAAGTATGCCAATGTTCCATATGCCGAATTAGCCCTTGATTTTTTTCTTCCAGACGATACACCCCTTCCAATGGAGATCAAAAATAGCTGAATTTTCACAACAACAATTACTTAAATCTGCCAAAGATTTTGATAAAGGGGTCACAGATATTGAGCCCCTGAAGTTGGAGGCCAGTGGCAGGAGATATTATCGCGCCCTTGCCCAGGATCAGTCCTATGTTATTTGTTATGACGATTCAAAGATTAATGGGCAATCAGTATTTGTGGATAGATCCAGCCAATTGGCTAATAGTAATGTTAGGGTTCCAGAAATATTAAAATATGATCCTATAAATTTCTTAACCATTCAAGAAGACATTGGGGATAATTCTTTGATTCATGAAGAATTTTTTTATCAAAATAAAGCTCTTATTTCTAAAGCCTTAGAGCTGCTAAATAGAATGCATCAGTCTGAACTCAAAGGCATAGATTCAACATTTTCTATTGGCTTGGAATCTCATACAAAGAAGTTCTCAAAGATTCTATGTAAAGAATTTTTAGAGATAGAGGTGTTTGAAGAATTTCAAGATTTCCTTGGTGCAATGAGACCAGAATTAATGAATCAGCAGTGGGGAAATTGTCACTTTGATTTTGAAAGGCGGAATATTCATCAAATGAATAACGGAGAGTTGGTTCTCTTGGACTTTCAAGATTTATGTTTTGGACCCATCGGCATAGATTTAGCCGGCATTCTAGTTGACCATTATATTGCTTGCGATCTTGAGTTGATGAAAGTTCATTGCAATACTTTCGCTAATCTTTCATCTTATGGTCTTTCAGCAGAAGAAATTTATAGCGCAACATGCTGGGGAGGCCTGCAAAGAAATCTTAGGATTATGGGTACGCTGACAAATTTATATTTAAGGTTTGATCGACCATTTAGAATAAAAGACCTTCCGCAAATCTTAGCGAACACAATAACTTTGGCTTTAGCATTAAACCAAAAAGCATTGGCAATATTTCTTAAAGATAAGGTCTCTCCAGCGTTGACTACAAAGTTGACCTCCATATGAAAGCAATGATTCTAGCTGCAGGAGTAGGGGCTCGCCTTCATCCTGTCACACAAGACACCCCAAAACCTGCGTTATCTGTTGGAAAGTACTCTTTAATTGAGCGAGCAATAAATAAACTTATAGAGCATGGCGTAAGTGATTTTGTTATTAATGTCTCCTATTTGTCTGAGCAAATAAAAGAACAGCTTGAGAGTTATCATCAAACAATAGACATTCAATTTTTAGATGAACCTTTTCCATATGGAACCGGAGGAGCTTTGCTTAATGCAGTTAGTGTTTTAGGTGATGAACCTTTTATATTATGCAATGCAGATATTATCTCTGATGCTGACTTAGGAAAGCTTCCTGAGCACACTGCTGCCGCTCACTTAATAGGCACTAAAAACCCCGACCATAATGCACAAGGGGATTTTTCTTTGAAAGAAGAAGCTATTTTTATAAAAGATGGAGAAAATGATCTAACGTGGTCAGGTCTATCATTAATCAACCCAGTAATTCTAAAAGAGCATGCCGAGCTTTTGTATCCATTTGACCTATGGCATACCATTCTAAAACCCCTGATTAAAAAATCACAAGTCACAGCACATCTTGATGATTCTTTTTGGATCGATGTTGGCACTGTTGAGCGGCTGAAACTTGCACGTGAAAGATTAAAAGATGAAAATTAGTAAATGATGAACTCTACATTACTTATTGCCCCCTCTATACTGTCTGCAAACTTTGCCAGATTGGGAGAAGAAATAAACTCAGCAATGAAAGCTGGAGCTGATTGGATCCACTTTGATGTCATGGACAATCATTATGTTCCAAACTTAACCATTGGTCCGATGGTCTGCAAGTCCTTGAGAGACGATGGGATTAAGGATTTTATTGACGTGCATCTAATGATTCAGCCTGTAAATGATTTGGCCAAGAGTTTCGCTGAGGCTGGAGCAGATCTTATCAGTTTTCATCCAGAGGCCGTTGACAACATTAATGAGACTATAGAATTAATTAAGGGCTTTGGATGCAAAGTTGGGATAGCAATTAATCCGGACACCCCTTTGTCTGTTCTTAAAGATATCATTCAAGATATAGATTTAATTTTATTAATGAGCGTGTATCCAGGATTTGGAGGTCAAAAATTTATTGAAGCCACGATTGAGAAGATTCATGCTGCAAAAAAACTTATTGAGAGTCAGAGCCATCATATTTTTTTAGAAGTTGATGGTGGCATTAACCGTGACACTATTGGCAAGGTTGCTGCTGCAGGGGCAAATGTATTTGTTGCCGGATCAGCAATTTTTGGATCAGCAGATTATGCAGAAACTATTCAAAATTTTCGTCAAAAGATTTCTTAATCTACTTCTTATTTTAATCTTCAGTCCGTCTGCTGTTGCACTAGATGTATATTTTGAGCGCACCTCTAAATTGCTAGACGTCGAGGTTGCAAATTCGGATGTGAAAAGACGTCAGGGGTTGATGTATAGAAATAAGTTAGCTGCCAATCAAGGCATGCTATTTTTATGGCCCGAAAGCGATAAAAAATGCATGTGGATGAAAAATACACCATTGCCATTAAGTGTTGCCTACCTATCTAACGATTTAATCATTCAAGAAATATATGATATGGCACCATTTTCTGAGGACTCGGTATGCTCTCAAATGAATACGAGAATTGCATTAGAGGTGCATGCTGGTTGGTTCAATAAGAATGAAATTACCGTTGGAGACAAGATAGATTTTTAGCTCACACATTGCATGATTGATAAGAAAACATACATAAACTTTAGCAAAGAAGGTTTTTCAATTATTCCACTTGTCAGGGAGGTTCAAGCTCCAGGGGATACACCTATTTCTTTGTACTTAAAAATAGCAGATCAGCAAAATACATTTTTATTGGAGTCGGTGGAAGGAGAAGATAAGTGGGCACAATATTCTATCATTGGTTTTGACTGCATAGATTCAATCAAAATTTCAGGAAACACAGTAGAAAAATGCGTTGGCAATCAAAAAGTAATCTTTGATTGCGATGATCCTTTAAATATCATCCAAGAAATTATAGATCAGCATTCTGTTCCAGATATTCCAGGATTGCCAAGATTTTATGGAGGATATGTTGGTTTTTTTGCCTACGAAAGTGCTCAATATGCAGAGATTAAGATCGCCAACCTTCCTGGCAAAGCATCTAAATTTAAAGAGCACATGCCAGACATACTTCTTGTTAAGGCAGAAAAGTTAATAGTATTTGATAACCTCAATCAGACCACGCAAATTATTTTTAATGCCAACCTTGAAAATTTGTTATATGAAGATGCGCAAAATGAACTGGATGCAATTGAAAAGTTAATTATGCAAGAAATTAACGTGCCAGTAGATAGCTTTACCAAGCCACTCAGTCAAACAGAATTCAATTCAAATTTTTTGAAAACAGAGTTTTTAGATGCCGTAAACCTTGCAAAGAATTACATTAGAGAAGGCGATGTTATGCAAGTCGTTTTGGCGCAAGATTTTTCTATGGGCTTCAAAGGAGATTCTTTTGCTTTATATAGAGCCATTAGACAGCTAAACCCTTCGCCATATATGTATTTTTTAAATTTTGAGGAATGCACTGTAGTTGGAGCATCACCAGAGATTTTGGTGAGACTCGAGGAAAAAGAAGTAACCTTGCGACCTCTAGCAGGCACAAGAAAAAGAGGAGATACCCCAGAAGAAGATGAAATGAATGCCAAAGACTTGCTGGCTGATCCAAAAGAGATTGCGGAGCATTTAATGTTAATTGATCTGGGCCGGAATGATGTTGGGCGAGTATCAAAAATTGGTACAGTTGCAGTGACTCAAAAGATGGCCATTGAAAAATACTCTCATGTTATGCATATTGTCTCAAATGTAACAGGCACCATTGCTGATGACTTAAGCTTCATAGATGTTCTTAAGGCTACATTCCCTGCCGGAACTTTATCTGGTGCGCCAAAAATTAGAGCCATGGAAATTATTAATGAGCTTGAGCCAAGTTCCAGAGGCATTTATGGAGGCGCTATTGGATATATTTCATGGACTGGAAGTATCGATACAGCCATTGCAATAAGAACAGCAGTAATTAAAGATCATGTCATTCATGTAGGCGCTGGTGCAGGAATTGTTGCAGATTCTATTCCTGAGAATGAATGGCTAGAATGCCAGCAAAAATCAAAAGTCTTTATAGATGCGATAGAGATGATTTCATGATTCTAGTTATAGATAACTATGATTCTTTTACTTACAACCTCGTGCATTACATCGGAGCATGCGGTGAAGACGTAGCCGTTAAAAGAAATGATGAGATTAATCTAGAAGAGATTAAAATACTTAATCCTGACAAAATTGTTATTTCTCCAGGACCTTGCACTCCTAATGAGGCCGGCATTTCAGTTGAACTGGTAAAAAATACTTCAGTGCCTTTACTGGGCGTCTGTTTAGGCCATCAGTCAATTGGTGCTGCATTTGGAGCAAAAATTATTAAAGCGCCTCAAATTTTCCATGGCAAAATTTCTAAAGTCGACCATTGCGGTGAAAGATTATTTCATGGAATCACAAACCCTTGTTCCGTAGTGAGATACCACAGCTTAATCATAGATCCCGAAACTTTACCGGATGAGTTAAAGGTAACTTGCACCATCCAAAATAAACCAAGTCTTATTATGGGTATTGAACATGTTGCTAAACCAATTTTTGGAGTTCAGTTTCACCCAGAATCAATTGAAACGGCACATGGTATGCAGCTGATTAAAAATTTTTTAACACTATGATTAAGGAAGTTATCAAGCAGCTTAATGCCAAAGAAGATCTAGATTTTCTTTCTATGAAATCAACTTTAGAGGCAATTATGTCTGGAGAAGTTGACGATCTTTTAATTGAATCTTTTCTCATAAGTTTAAACAAAAAAGGCGTTAAGGAAATTGAGATTACTGCAGCTGCAAGTGTCATGAAAGAGAAATCTTTAACTTTTAAGATTGGAGATGGATCACATATAGATACCTGCGGTACTGGAGGAACTGGTATCCATACTTTTAATTGCTCTACTGCTTCTTCTTTTGTTGCTGCGGCCGGAGGAGCATCAGTTACTAAGCATGGAAATAAGGCAGTCTCTAGTAAATCAGGAAGCGCAGATTTTCTGATGGCTGCGGGAGCAGATATTGGACATGATCGAAATAAACTTGAAAGCATTTTTAACAAAGTGGGATTTATTTTTCTGTTTGCACCCCTGCATCACGAATCAATGAAATATGTCATGCCTGCAAGACAAAGAATAGGCAAAAAAACTATTTTTAATTTATTGGGTCCGCATACCAATCCTTGCGGGGCAAAACGACAAATTTTGGGTGTTTATCATAAAGATCTTTTAACAACGTTTGCTTCAGTTGCAAATAAACTATCAATGGAGCATGCCTTAATTGTTCATGGTTTTGATGGCCTGGACGAAATAACCATTACAGATTCAACTTACATCACTGAACTTAAAAACAAAGAAATTATCCATTATCAAATTTCTCCAAAAGATTTTGGATTGTCCTTAGCAAGCATTTCTGAGATCTCCGCTCAATCTTCTGACGACAGCCTATTATTGGTGAGGGAGGCATTTGCAGGAGAGCAATCTGCTGTTCAGGATATGATAGCTTTAAATGCTGGGGCTGCTTTGTATTTGGCTGGGACCGTAAGCTCGATTACTGACGGCGTTGAACTTTCATTTACACTCATGAATAACGGTATGGCTGCAGATAAATTAGCTGCTTATGTGAGGATTTCAAATAACCCATGAGTATTCTTAAAGAGATTGTAAAACACACAACACTGAAGCTTGCCGAAAAGAAACTAGCAACTCCACTAGCAGACATCAAATCTGAGCTTTCAAGATTAAAACTTCCAAAGGGAGCATTTAAGGCTAATCTTCTCGACAAAGATCAAGCGATTATTGCTGAGATAAAAAAAGCTTCACCGAGTGCAGGCGTTATCTCAGAGAATTTTGATCCAATTCAAAAAGCAAAAGATTATGAAGCATTTGGGGCTGCGGCTTTATCTATATTGACTGAAGAAGATTTCTTCTTAGGCTGCATTGAATATTTAAAAGACGTTAAAGCTATCACATCACTTCCAATTCTTAGAAAAGATTTCATGATCGATGAGTATCAAATATACGAAGCGAAATTAATTGGAGCAGATTGCATTTTATTGATTGCCAGCATTCTTTCTGATTTCCAAATAACTGAGTTTGTTGCCTTGGCTGAAAATCTAGAGCTTGACTATCTTATTGAGGTTCATGATGAGGTTGAGCTGAGAAGGGTAGAGCATTTTCAGGAAGCAATGATAGGTGTTAACAATAGAAACTTAAAAACTTTTGAAGTAGACCTTGATAATTCAGTGAGATTAAAAAACCAATTCAATGGAGACAATATTTTTATTGCTGAATCGGGCATTAAAACTCAAGAAGATATGATTTATTTAAAAGAAAAGGGTTTGAATGTTTTTTTAATTGGTGAGAGCTTGATGAAAGGAAATTTTACTTAACATCAATAAAGCTTGCGATTACAAAACATACTTAATTGGATTTGCGGCCCCTCTTTTTTTTGTATGTTTTATAGATTTATTAAGGTATAAATCTTTTATATTTTTTTTAGCTTCTTCACCATTAAATCCCCACCTTGTAGAGACTTTCTTCTTTCCTGAAAAACCAATATTTGTTTGGTACCAGTTATTAATCTTATAAACACCTACAATAATCCCTCTGTATTCACTTAATGCAAACTCCAAAGTTTTTTGCCTATATTGTGCTATTACCCATGACTCATGAGTTGCCTCATAAATACTAATGCCGCCCTTTGCTCGTTCGTAGGACTTGTTAATATTAATGATTACAACGTTATGATTTAATTTTTTTAAGGGCTTGGCATTATATGTTGAAATAATTTCATCCGCAGTCATAAGTCCAAATTTAAAAGTATCATGCCCAAAAACTTCATTGGTAAGAGTATTTTTAAAGTATCTCATAAAATCAATCAGAGAAGATTCTATTTTAAATGCCTCATCTTCAGTTAGACCATGCCTGATGACTATATGTTTAACTTTTTTTCCGCTATCCCTGATGTTTCTTATTTTATCTAATTTGTCAGATACCTTTTCATTCTTAATTGCCAATTGAACGTGCTCATAAACTCTATTATTTTTACCTTTACCAATATAAAAGGGCTGTTCATTTCTAGGATCAATAAGCGCATAGACATAAAATCCGAGTTTTTCGTTAGTTATTTGATCAAACATAATTACTAAGATACCTTATTCAAAGCAATAAAAATCATTTTAAATATAAGCACTTGTTGATGTCATTACCTTTGCAGTTACTGACATTATTTTTTTTGTTGGTATCTTCAGTTCTTCCCCACCACTCTCTCCAGCTTGCTGAGCATGAATGTCTTCGTCCTCACGCATTGTTTGTAAAATCTCGATTGTTTCTTTGTCTTTAGGTGAGATTTTCATTAAGTGCTTATCAATATGAGCCACCACTTGTTTCTCAGTTTCCTCAACAAAGCCTAGGCTTGTTTTTTCACCAAAACTTCCAAAAATTACACCTATTGCAAATGAACCTGCATACCAAATTGGATTAAAAATAGATGGCCTTCCATTTAGATCTCCTAACCGTTTTTTACACCAAATCAAATGATCTGATTCCTCTTCTCCTGCCTGAATTAAGTGTTCTTTAATTTCTTGCTCTTTGCAAACCATGGCTTGGCCTCTATAAAGAGCTTGAGCAGCAACTTCTCCAGCTAGATTAACCCTCATGAGTTGAGCAGAAAGGCTTTTCTCTTTTTTTGAAAGTTGATCTGTACCTTTTTTTGCAGGGTATTCTCTACCTGTACCATTTTTTTTGTAAGATAAAGTTTTTAATGCAATATCACATTCATTTATGAAGTTATCAATAAAACTCACTTTATTCCCTTGTATCCAATATCTTTTCTATAAAAAGCACCATTAAATGATACAGAGTTTACCAAATCATAAGCCTTAGATTGGGCTTCTTTTAAATTTTTTCCAAGTGCAGTTGCACAAAAGACTCGTCCGCCTGAGGTCATGACTTTATTATCTTGCAGTGTTGTGCCGGCATGAAACACTTTCATGTCTTTTGAATGTAATTCTTTGATTTGAACTTCTTGATTAGACAGATATTTTTTAGGGTAACCTTCAGAGGCTATGACCACCCCGCAAGAATGTCTGTCATCCCATTCAGATTCATAGCTCTCTAATTTATCTTCAATGGCATATAAGCAAAGCTGCACTAAGCTTGATTTTAATCTGAGAAGAATTGGTTGGGTTTCTGGGTCTCCAAACCTACAATTAAACTCAAGAACTTTTAGCTCTCCGTTATGAATCATGAGTCCTGCATAAAGAAATCCCAGGTAAGGCGAACCTTCATTAATTAAACCCTGCATAGTAGGCTCCATCACTTCATCAAGAATTTTTTTATGCATGCGGGAGTCAACAATTGGAGCTGGAGAGTAAGCTCCCATACCACCTGTATTTAGTCCCACATCACCCTCACCAACTGCTTTATGATCTTGGCTTGTTGCCAGCGGGATAATTTTATCTTTGCTTACAACGGCAATAAAACTTGCCTCTTCTCCTTGCAGGAAATCTTCAATAACCACTCGATAACCAGCTTTACCAAAGGCTTGATCTTGAAAAATATTTTTTAGGGCCTCATTGGCTTCATTCTTGTTATTACAAATAATGACACCTTTACCTTCAGCCAGTCCATCAGCCTTAACAACTGTTGGGTACTCAATACCTTCTAGGTATGCACTTGCTGTTTCATAGTCATCAAACGAAGAGTAATCAGCGGTGGGTATACCGTATTTTATAAAAAAATCTTTAGAGAAGGTTTTTGAACCCTCAAGTTGAGCGGCAGCTTGGGATGGCCCAAAAGCTTTTATTCCTTTGCTCTGAAGAAAATCCGACAAACCGTCTACCAATGGCTGCTCTGGACCAATAATTACCAAACCAATATTTTCGAGGACACAAAAACTTTCTATTGATGCAAAATCATTAATATCCATATCAATGTTTTGTACTTTCTCTTCTAAGGCAGTCCCTGCATTCCCAGGGCAAACAAATACATCCACTACATCTTTATCTTGCGCTGCCTTCCAAGCCAATGCATGTTCTCTTCCACCAGATCCAATTACAAGAACTTGCATAACAATAGTTAATGTCGAAAGTGACGAGTAGCAGTGAATACCATTGCAATATCACTTTCATCAGCAGCGGCAATGACCTCTTCATCTCTAATTGATCCGCCTGGTTGAATAATTGCAGCTATGCCACTTTCAGCTGCTTTATCAATTCCATCTCTAAATGGAAAAAATGCATCCGAAGACATAACAGCTCCTTTAACTACTAATCCTTCATTTTTTGCTTTTAGGTTTGCTATATCAGCACTAATCACTCGACTCATTTGCCCAGCACCTATACCAAGAGTCTGTTTATTTTTAACGTATACAATTGCATTTGATTTAACAAATTTTGCAACCGTCCATGCAAACATTAAATCTTGAAGTTCAGCATGTGAAGGCTTTCTTTTAGTTACACAGTGAAGATCTTGTTTAGGCACTGAAAAAGTATCATCACTTTGAATAAGGATCCCACCTGAGACTTTTTTGATCATGCCAGGGTACGGATTATCTTGCTCAAGATCTACACAAAGAACTCGCATATTTTTCTTTTCAGCAAATGCCGCAAGCGCGCCTTGAGAAAAACTTGGAGCTAAGACTACCTCAACAAACTGTCGAGAATTAATTTCTTTAGCTGTTTTATCATCGACAGGCTGGTTAAATGCGATTATCCCTCCAAATGCGGAAGTGGGGTCAGTTTTAAATGCTAAATCATATGCCTCAATTGCAGAGCTAGCTTCAGCTACTCCACAAGGGTTAGCATGTTTAACAATCACACATGCCGGCTCTGAAAACTCCCTGATGCACTCCCATGCTGCATCAGCATCAACAATATTATTATACGAAAGCTCTTTGCCTTGAATAATATCAGCGTTGGCAATATTGCGATGTTGCAATCCAGAGAAAGTTAAAATTTGTGCAGATTGATGAGGGTTTTCTCCATACCTCAAAGTATTAGATTTTTTAAAACTATAATCGGGCAATCCAGCAGTTTCATCTGAGAGGTACTTAGCAATAGCTAAGTTGTAATCTGCCATTAGGGCAAAAACTTTTTGAGAGAGTTGCTTGCGAAACTCATAAGAGATACCGCCTTGCTCTGACCACTCAGACATTAGGGTGGGATAATCCTGAGGATTGGTTATTACGGTAACATCGTTGAAGTTTTTTGCAGCTGAGCGAATCATTGTAGGCCCGCCGATATCAATTTTCTCAATTGCTTCTTCAAAAGAACAGTCTGAGGCTATCGTTTCTTTGAATGGATAAAGATTGACTATAACCAAATCTATGACCTCATAACCTCTCTCTTCAAGAACCCCTATGTCTTGATCCCTTCTTGCCAAAATACCTGCATGAATTTTGGGATGAAGGGTTTTGACTCTTCCATCCATCATTTCCTCAAAACCAGTAAAATCAGAAACTTCAATAACCTCATCTGTAATTTTTTTAATTGCTTGGTAAGTTCCACCAGTAGAGATCATCTTTACATTCTGGGAGAGCAAAAAACTGATCAGCTCTTCAAGATTGCTTTTATCAGAAAGGCTGATTAAAGCTGTTTTCGGCTGAATAAGATTCATAAATTTTCTAAGATTTGATATTGATGTAATTTCTTTCTCAAAGTTGCCCGATTAAGACCCAGTATTGCAGCTGCTTTTGATTGATTATAATTGGTGAATTTCATGACCGATGTTAATAGTTCTGGTTCAACTTCAGCCATTACCATCTCATAAACGTTTGCTGGCTCGACATCACCCAAAGCCTTGAAATATTTATTCATTGCTTTTTTGACTTGCTCACTTAGAGTCTTGGACTTTGGACTTGTGTTATATATCTTATTGGTCATTCGATGAAGTTACTTCGCAAAGTCTAAAGTTTACATCTGATTAAAAATTGCTCAACTGTATTTATAGATTAATTACAGTTTTTTTATCGTCTCCGAGCATTAACTTAACCAAAGCACCGTTTTCAAGCCATATTTCAGTTCTTGATGTGTATCCTGGATGAAAATAGGCAATAGTATTTTGTTTAGTGAGATATGAAGCTAACACATTAATCACCATAAAGTGAGTCGTCACAATAGCATTGCCTTTATAACTCTCAAGCCAATAAATTAAATCATGACGCCAAGTTTTAACAGCATCAGGCAATTCATGAAGAGGAGCTTCAAATACTTTTTTTAGCCAAGCTGGCTTCTCTTCGTTTGCAATATTAGAGGAAGGAATCTCAATAAAATTATTATTGATAGCAAAGTCTCTGTTTTGCTTAAGTGAGATTAGCTCCATGGTCTCAATAGCTCTACTTTTTGGGCTAGATAGTAATTCATAAGAAGAAAATTCTTCTGAAAATTCCTGGCTGACATTTCTAGCTTGGATTATTCCATCTGGGCTAAGTCCTGGATCTA
>Ga0209035_10000093_pt1 | contig 32403 bp, 40 predicted proteins | sample MarorgKNORR_S2LV_6_FD_188220 | JGI IMG/M metagenome (GOLD analysis project Ga0209035, IMG submission 188220) | Marine microbial communities from the Southern Atlantic Ocean, analyzing organic carbon cycling - AAIW_A/KNORR_S2/LV (SPAdes) (version 2) | ecosystem: Environmental > Aquatic > Marine... | reverse complement strand
GTTGCTTTTAGAGCGACACCGTCAACAGTCATTGCCACACCGCTGAAACTTCCAAATCTCTTTGTAGGTGGGTGATATGCAATTCTGGCCCTTGTTGCAAAGTATTGGTCGGATGGTTGTGTATAACCAGTAACTGTTGCTTTTTGATCATTCCAGTTTTTGGTTGGTACCTTTCCTACGGGAGCTGTGCCTCTAACGAAATATCTGTTAGGTGCTGGTGTGTATCCAGTAACTTTTGCCCTATACTGATGGAAATCAGTCATCGGAGCATCCATGTATGCATCTTCTAGTGCATCTTGCAAAGTTGTTGGTTTTGTTTCAGCTGCTTTAGGTTTAGCTTTTTCAGCTGGTTTTACCTCTGCTGGTTTTGGAGCCTCTGTTTTTGCTTCAAATCCTTTTGGCAAAGTTGGTTTTGGTTTAGCTGTCTCAGCTGGTTTTACCTCTGCTGGTTTTACCTCTGCCGGTTTAGGTTTTGGTGCAGAACCTTTTGGCAAAGTTGGTTTTGGTTTAGCTGTCTCAGCTGGTTTTACCTCTGCAGGTTTAGTTTCTGCTGGTTTTGAGGTTAGCTGATCAGATAATTGATTTAATTTTGCTTCTAATTCGGCAATCTTGGTTTCAAGATCTTGCTTTGTTTGCTTTTTAGCAGTTGCCATTAATTTTCATGCCTAGTTCGGGGTTTATGAACATTTGGTTTGAATTAGGTAGCAAATATGATTAATTTTATATGTTAAATTAAATGATCAATATCATGGATGATTTTGAAAAAGAATATCCGGATTTTGACTGGAAAAATACACCAGCATACAAACATCCAGGAGGAAGAAATTGCCCATGTCCAAAACATGAATACATTAGAGAACAGATTAATTTCACAAAGCAAGTAAACGAAAAAGGAAAAGAACCATCTAAAGTGACACTAAAGTTTTGTCCAGATCATTACCAAGTCTACTTGAATGAAGTTATTCCAGCAATGCCATTAAAGTACAGGATTTTAACAAAAATTGCACTAAAATTAGGTGCAATTAAAATTGAGCAATTGAAATACATGGAATCTGAATTGTGTTTTTACTGTAAATTTGGTTCTGGGGGTCATGATAGAAAAACAGAATTACCACCAATGTAGATAGTGATAAATTTTAAAAAATCCAGTTAAGCTTATACCTGATCTAAGAAGAGTTTGAATGTGCCAATACAAGATACTCAAGAATTTATAATTGAGCTTGAAAAACATGGGGAATTAAAAAGAGTCAAAACAGAAGTAGACCAGGATTTAGAGATTGCAGAAATTTTAAGAAGAGAAATGTACTCAAATGGTCCTGCAATTCTTTTTGAAAATGTAAAAGGCCACACTATGCCAGTATTAGGAAATGCATTTGGTTCGATGAAACGACTAGAGATTGGACTTGAAATGACGGACTTTACAGAAATTGGACATCGTATTACAGATATGACAAAAATGGATATGCCATCAGGTATACTAAATAAAATTAAAAAACTTCCAGAACTTTCAAAAATGACAGCATCATTTCCCAAATCACAGTCTAGCGGGTTAGTTACAGAAGTCACATCAACAGATGCTTCATTTGATGATTTACCAATCATAAAATCATGGCCAGATGATGCAGGACGTTTCATAACATTAGGATTAATTGCAACAAAACATCCAGAAACAGGAGTTCGAAATCTAGGGGTTTACAGAATGCAAATCATAGATAAAACACATGCATCTATGCATTGGCAAAAACACAAGAGAGGAGCAAATCATGGAGATATTGCAAAGGATAAGGGGGAGAAAATTCCAGCTGCAATAATTTTTGGAGGAGAACCTGCAACAGTATTTTCATCAATTGCCCCAGTTCCAGAAGGGTTAGACAAATATCTATTTGCAGGAATTACTAGAAAAGAAGGAATTAAGACAGTAAAATGTAAAACAGTTGATTTAGATGTTCCAGCAAATGCAGAAATTGTTTTAGAAGGATATGTGGATCCTGAAGATATTAGAGATGAAGGTCCGTTCGGAGATCACACAGGATACTACACACCTGTTGAACCATATCCAACATTTACATTGACAGGAATTATGAGAAGGAAAAAACCAGTTTATGTTACAACAGTTGTAGGTAAACCAATTTTAGAAGATGCATATATTGGAAAAGTAATTGAACGTTCATTCTTACCACTTGTTCAAATGTTTCATCCAGAAGTAGTAGATTTTAGTATGCCAGCTGCAGGATGGTTTCAAGGTTTTGCAGTAATCTCAATAAAAAAAAGATATCCAGGTCAAGCAAAAAAAGTTATGATGGGATTATGGGGAATGGGACAATTATCACTTACAAAGATGTTTGTCGTAGTAGATGAAGATATCAACGTACACGATATGGATGATGTCATATGGGCAATCACTACAAGATCTGACGCTGCAAGAGATACAATAATTATCAACAATACACCTACAGATACTTTAGATCCTGCATCCCCACTAGTTAATTTAGGATCTAAAATGGGAATAGACGCAACTCAGAAGACAAGAGAAGAAGGATACATGAGAGAAATCCAACAGCAAGTAAAAGTGGATGAGGAAACAAAGAATCTAGTAGATTCTAAATGGTCAGATTACGGACTATAGAACACGAATAGGATTATAGAAGTTATCTCTTTCTTCAACTTTATATCCAATTTGATGAATGGCATCAATGATAATTTTGTCAGTTAATTCAGTTGAACGTGCACCAGTACATGAAACCACTTCTTCTCCAATCAAAGTTCCACCAAAATCATCAGCACCATATTGCAAGGCAAGTTGTGCCATACCCACACCGTTAGTTAGCCACGATGATTGAATGTGAGGAATTAATCCATTTAGAACAAGTCTAGATATTGCAATCATCTTCAAAAGCTGAATTCCACCAGTGCCATATTCAACAATACCCTCATCCTGCATCAAAGTGTTATTGGGTTCAAAGTTCCATGGAATAAAAGCCATAAAGCCGTTAGTCTTTTCTTGTAATTTTACAATTTTAGAAAAGTGTTCAACAATATCATTATTGTTTTCAACGCTGCCGTACATCATTGTTGCAGATCCAGGGATCCCCAAAGAATGTGCCTCATCCATAATTCTAATCCAATCAGCACTAGAAATTTTCTTTGGGCTAATAATTTCTTTAACAGAATCAGTTAAAATTTCAGCGCCTGCACCAGGAATAGATTGTAAACCAGCATCCTTTAATCTAGATAAAACTTCTTTGGTAGATGATTTTTCAACTCTTGCAATCATGTCAATTTCAGATGTAGATAATCCATGGACGCCAATAGTTGGAAATTTTTTGCGCATCATTTTGAATGCATCCTCATAATATTCAATTTTTAAATTTGGATTATGGCCACCTTGAATCAAAACTTGACTAATCTTAAACATATCATAGGATGTTTTAACACGAGTTTCAATTTCATCAAGAGATAAAGTGTAAGAATCTTCAGCTCCAGGAGATCTATAAAATGCACAAAATTTGCAATCAGTGATACAGACATTGGTATAATTCAAAATTATGTTATTTACAAAAGATGCTTTATTGCCAAATTGTTTTTTTGTCAAATAACCAGATACTAACCCCATTAAATGAACATCATTGGATTCTAAAAGTCTCAAAATATCTTCAGGACCAGGCCTGTTACCCTTAAGAGAATTTTCTAAAATATCTTTAATATCACTTTTTTGTATCTGCTCAGTAGTTTGACTCAATTAGTATTAATCGCATAAAATTTCTATTTAATTCTTGATAGAAAGTGTAGATTCAAAATAAACGAGGAATTTATGCTTAATTTTAAATAATTCTAAGTACAAAGATGCACGTTATTTTTAAGTAGGGCTCAGAATAAAAACAAAACATGGTATCAGCAAATGAAATTAGATTAAATCGAATTATGAGGAAAGGAAAAATGTTATGCATTCCAATGGACCATGGAATTTCAGAAGGGCCAATGGAGGGTATTGAAGATCCAGCTTCAACAATTTACAAATGTGAAGGTCATGGACTTACAAGTGTAATTATTAACAAAGGAATTCTCAAAGCATTACCAAAGCCACCAAAAATCGGAGTTTTAGTTCATTTTTCAAGCAGTACATCATTATCATTGTCACCTAATCGTAAAATGTTAACAGGTACAGTCAAAGAAGCACTTGCATTAGGAGCTGATGGAGTTTCACTTCACATCAATATTGGCGGTAAAGAAGAACCAGAAATGTTAGAACAACTTGGAATGACAGCAGATCAATGTCACAGATGGGGAATGCCACTTTTAGCAATGATGTATCCAAGAGGAGAAAATATTCCAAACCCACATGATCCAGAAATTGTAGGTCATGTTGCAAGAATTGGTGCAGAATGTGGTGCAGATATTGTTAAGACATTGTACACAGGGGATATCGATTCATTTGCAAAAATTGTGAAAAGTACACCAGTACCAATTGTAATTGCAGGAGGACCAAAAGCAAAAACAGATTTAGATATTCTTCAAATGACTGAAGATGCAATAACGGCAGGAGCAAAAGGAGTAACATATGGTAGAAACATATTCGCACATAAAGCACCTGAAAAAATGGTTGAAGCATTAGCTGAGATAATTTTTAAAAATGGAACCGCAAAGGAAGCGATGAAAAGAATTGAATAAAACAAGAGAATTAATAATTTTACCAAAAGTAAATCAGTCACAATTAGAAAAATTTTTGCCACAATTAGAACAAGAAGGGATTAAAACAGTGTATTTAGATCCAAAAAAAATAGGAAAGAAAAAAACAAAATTACAAACAATTTCAACATCAAATTCTTCAAACTACGTAGTATTAGAAAAAGAGGGAGCAGTCAAACCTAAAGGGAAAAAAGTTGGAATTAAATTTGAAGTATTGTCAAATAAGGATATTGAAAACGTTTTATCAATATCAAAAAAAGGATTAGATTTTGTAATAATAGAAGTGAAAGATTGGAAAATAATCCCACTAGAAAATATAATTGCTAAACTACATAAAATACACACAAAAATTTTTGCAATTGCAAGGAACACAAAAGAGGTTAGAAAAATGTTTTCTATTTTAGAAGTAGGAGTAGATGGCGTAATTTTCAGCACGTCTTCAATTAATGAAGTAAAAGAAGCAATGGTGTATTTAGGAACAAGAAGTTTTGAGATGAAACAAGCCAAAATTATTGAAATTAAAGAAGTTGGAGATGGGGAACGAGTGTGTGTGGATACAGCATCAATGCTACATAAAGGAGAAGGGATGTTAATTGGAAATAGATCAAATTTCTTATTTCTAGTTCATAATGAATCAGTAGGATCATCATTTACATCACCAAGACCTTTCAGAGTAAATGCAGGTGCAGTTCATTGTTACACACTATCACCAGACGGAACAACAAACTATCTATCAGAAGTCGAAACAGGATCAGAGGTATTAATTCTAAATTCCAAAGGAGAGGCAAGAAGAGCAACAGTAGGTAGAGCAAAAATTGAAAGAAGACCAATGTTGATGATAAAAGCTTCAATAGGAAATGAAATAGGAGGAATTATTGCACAAGATGCAGAAACTATTAGATTCGTGAAACCAAACGGACAACTTGTGTCAGTAACACATCTAAAAAAAGGAGATATCGTGATGGCACATTCAAAACCTGCAACAGGTAGACATTTTGGAATGGAAGTATCGGATGAATACATATTAGAAAAATGAAATACAAAACTTGCATATCAATTGGAGAAAATACGCCAGAAAAAATAAGTTCTAAGTTAAAAGTTGCACTAAAAAAATCAGATTATGTTGAAATTAGATTAGATTTTTTAAAAAGTGAACAAATTCCAAAAACATTAGAAATAATAAAAAAAGATCTAAACAAAGTTGTTTGTACACTAAGACCAAAAAGAGAAGGAGGTAAATTTGTAGGAAGCGAAAAAGAGCGAATATCAATAATAAAATTGATTGCAGAGTATAATCCATTTTTACTGGACATAGAATTCAACACATTGAAGAAAAATAAAGAATTATTCAAATACCTAAAATCAACAAAAACAAAATTGTTAGTTTCTTGGCATGATTTTAAAAAAACACCAGAAAATTCAGAATTAAAAAATAAAATTAAACAAATGTGTAAATTTTCAACTAATGTAAAAATTGTAAGTACAGCAAAATCAACAGATGATTCAACTAGAATGCTAGAACTATACAACAATAAAGGAAAAAATAATTTGATTTCATTCGCTATGGGAGATTTTGGAAGAATTTCCAGAATTTTGTGCCTATATCTTGGCAGTCCATACACCTACGTATCATTGGGGAAAGCAATAGCTCCAGGGCAGTTTAGTGTAGATGAAGTTAAAAAAATAATCAATTTAAAAAAGAAGTAAATAGAAAATTGAGAGTTTAAATCAATCATATTACTCATAAAATAAAATGGCAAAAAGTTTTGCAGTGATTGGAGATCCCATTGATCATTCCTTATCTCCAAACATTCACAGTGCAGCATTTAGAGAATTAAATTTAGACTCATCATACATAGGATATAGAATTCCAAAAGGAGAATTGGAAGGAGGTGTTGAGGGACTTAAAAAAATAAGAATAAATGGATTCAATGTCACCATTCCACATAAAATTGAAATGATGAAGTATTTAGATAAAATGGATGAGTCATGCAGTATAATTGGTGCAGTTAATACAGTTGTAAATAATGAAGGCGTGCTGAAGGGTTACAATACAGATATGGACGGATTTTTGGAACCGCTTAAAAAAAGAAATATCGTAATTCAAAATAGCAAAGTCCTACTAATAGGAGCAGGAGGAGCTGCAAGGGCAATTGTTGCAGGAATTGCAAAAGAGAAAGCTGCAAGCATAGACATTGCAAATAGAACAATAGAAAAAGCAAATAATTTATCAGAATTTTCCACAAAAATAGGGTTAATTGCAAATGTTAAAAAAATAGAAGCAATAGATACAGCCACAGAAAATTATGACATAATAATCAATGCAACATCCATCGGGTTAAAAGATGAACCAAGTCCAATATCGTTTGAAGGAATAAATGAAAAAACAGTTGCTTATGACATTGTATACACACCAATGAATACAGATTTTATTAAAAAAGCAAAAGAAAAAAATGCAATCATAATTTATGGATATGAAATGCTTCTGGGACAGGCAATTAGAGCATTTGAAATTTGGCACGAGATGAAAGCGCCATATAATGCGATGAAAAAATCATTACTAGGAGGATTCTGATGGTAAAAGTAAAAGCTACGGTTCATGGAGCAGTGTCCATAGTTAGTGCAATTGCCAACAAAAAAGGAGCAACTCTAGGAATTGAATTAAAAGTTGAAGTTACAATAGAAACATCAGAAGGTAAAGGAATAGAAATTCAATCAGAAAATAAAAGTCTTAGTTCACGACTAATTAACAAAACAATTGAAAAAATTGTATCAAAAAAATATCTAGAAAAAAATAAAATGTTAATCACAATAAATTCAGAAATTCCTACAGGATATGGATTAAAAAGTTCAAGTGCGATATCATCAGCAATTGCATTAGCATGTGCAAAAATATTTAAACCGAAATTGACAGATAAGCAAATTCTAGTGGCGGGTGTAGATGCATCAATTGAATCCAAAGTAAGTATTACAGGAGCATATGATGACGCATGTTCGTGTTACTATGGAGGGTTCAATGTGACAGATAATGGAAAAAGAAAAAGAATACATTTTGAAAGAGTACCCTCAAATTTAATCGCAATTATTTTTATTCCAAAAAATAGAAAACGTGGAAATTTGAAGAAATTAAAAATACTATCATCTATTTTTAACAATGCATGGGAACTAGCAAAAGAAAAAAAGTATTGGGAATCTATGACAATAAATGGATTAGCAACATCAGCCATTTTAAATTCAGATCCTAAAATAATTGTAGATTTAATTGAAAAGGGTGCATTGGCAGCATCAGTTTCAGGTAATGGTCCATCAATAGCTGCAATAGTTAAAAAAGATAATGTATCAAATGTCAAAAAAGTATTCGAAGTGTTAGAAGGAAACATAATTGTTTCAAAAGTAAATAACAAAAGGGCAGAAGTAAATGAACTGTAAAGTAGAGAAGTCAAAAATCAAAGGGGAGATTGTCTGTCCTTCAAATAAAAGCTACACACATAGAGGAATTTTTTTAGCATCACTTGCAGGTAATAATAGTAAAATAGAGAACATTCTACTATCAGCAGATACAAAAGCCACAATTGAAGCATGTAAAAAATTTGGAGCAATCATAGAAATAGAGAATTCAACAATTATTGTTAAAGAGTCAATAAAAATAGGCACAAATGTACCTGAAATCAATACTGGAAATTCAGGAACAACAATTAGAATTGCAATAGGAATTGCCAGTTTATTTTCAGAAGAAATTATCTTAACAGGAGATGAGAGTATTCAGAAAAGACCAATGCAGCCACTGTTAGATGCATTGTCAAGCATAGGAGCAAAATGTATTTCAATAGATGGAAAACCACCAATTAAAATCAAAGGCGAGATTACAGGAGGGGAAATTATAATTCCAGGAAATTTATCTAGTCAGTTTATTTCATCATTATTAATTACTGCACCTCTAACAAAAAAAGGAATTAATCTAAACATAGAAGGAGATTTAGTTTCAAAACCATATCTAGATGCAACAGTTGCAACAATGAGAAAGTTTGGAGTTTCAGTTCAAACATTAATTCCATATAAAAAATATAATGTATCACCACAAATTTATAAAAATACTACATTTACAGTTCCAATTGATTTTTCAAGTTTAGCATTGATTCTTTCATTTGCAGTACTTAATGGAGAAAATATTACAGTCAAAGGAAGTATGGGAAATCTACCACAAGGGGATGAAGCATTCATAGATTTTCTAGAACAACTAGGTGTATCAGTTATGATTGATGATAATGAAATTAAAATTGAATCACCTCAAAAATTAAAAGGCGGCGTATTTGATTTAAGAAATTCACCAGATCTATTACCACCACTTGCAATATTATCTCTAATTTCATCAAACCCAATAGAAATTGTAAATGTAAAACATGCAAGATTAAAAGAGACAGATAGAATTGCCATTCTTGCAAGAGAATTACCAAAAATAGGAATCAATGTAGAAGAAAAGGAAGATGGTTTAATTTTAGAATCTTCAAATAAACTGATAGGTGCAACTCTAGATTCAGAAAACGATCATAGATTATTTATGGCATTTTGTATTGCTGGAACACATATTGGAAATTGTACGGTAACAGACTCAGAATCAGTAGAAGTATCATATCCAAATTTTATAGAAGAAATGAACAGATTAGGCGCAAAAATTCAAAGATTATAAAAAATTAGATAATAATATTAAAAATAAAATTTGGAATCAATGAAAAATCACCATATTCATTCACAGCAGTACATCTCAACAAAGGGTAATTTTTTCCAAAACCACGAGGAATTATAAACATCGCTTAACACAGGAATAGTGTTGCCTGGAAGTTCTATTGGCCAACGTCTTGTCTTAACAAGTTTTGGTGAAAGTCACGGAAGATCAATTGGATCAGTATTGGATGGGTGTCCTGCAGGATTAGAAATAGATGAAAAAGAAATACAGGAAATGCTAGACCTAAGAAAGCCAGGTCAAAATTTAATTTCAACACAAAGAAAAGAAGGAGATATTGTAGAAATAGTATCAGGGGTTTTTAGAGGGTTTACAACAGGAGCACCAATTACAATGTTAATTTGGAATTCAGATCAAAAATCAAAAGATTATGAAGATTTAAAAACAAAATTAAGACCAGGTCACTCAGACTACACTGCAATGATGAAATATAATCAGTTTAATGATCATCGAGGTGGAGGAAGATTTTCAGGAAGACTAACTGCAACACATGTAATGGGAGGTGCGATTGCAAGAAAGTTACTCAAAGTTACATTAGGAATTAAAATAAATTCATTCACGTCACAAATTGGAAAAATAAAGATGGAAAAAGAATTCAATGAAAAAATGGCAAAAACAATTTATAAAAATGAAGTAAGATGTCCAGAAGAAGAAACAGCTGAAAAAATGAGAAAATCAATTTTAGATGCAAGGAAGAAAGGAGACTCTCTAGGTGGAATAGTTGAATCAATTACAACAAATGTACCAGTAGGGCTAGGTGAACCAATTTTTAGTTCATTAGAATCAGATCTGAGTAAAGCAATTTTTTCAATTCCATCAGTTAAAGGAGTAGAATTTGGTTCAGGGTTTAGAGGTTCAGAATTATTTGGTTCAGAAAATAATGATTTGTACACAATGAAAAAAGGAAAAATTGTAACAAAAACAAACAACTCCGGAGGAATATTAGGAGGAATTTCAAATGGGATGCCAATTACAATGAGAGTTGCATTCAAACCCGTATCATCAATCGCTCAAAAGCAGAGCACAGTAGATATTAAAAATAAAAAAGAAGCAATACTTCAAGTGAAAGGAAGACATGATCCATGCGTAGTACCAAGAGCAGCACCAGTAGTAGATGCACTAGTGGCTCTAACAATAGCAGATCATGCACTTATCACAGGTGCAATTAAACCCAGTTTATAAAAAAATGTCAGATATTAACGATCTTAGAAACAAAATGGATGCAGTTACAGTAGAAATGATCAATTTGCTAAAAACTAGAACAAATATTGCAAAAGAAATTGGAGAAGTTAAAAAAAATATTGGGAAGAGTGTTTCAGATGAAGAACGCGAGGATAATTTACGTGGAAAAATATTACAATTATCCAAGGAAATAGGATTAGATGAAACATTGGCATCAAAGTTTTTAAATTTTTTACTAAACGAGTCAATAAGAGTACAGTCAGAAAATAAACAAACACACCTTTCAATTTTCTTGAAAGCAAAATCACTTGAAGAAAAGGGAGAAAAAATAATACATATGGAAGTAGGAGAACCAGATTTCTCACCACCAGAAATTGTTAAAAAATCACTATCAGAAGTTTTTGATAAAGGGTTTATGAAATATGGTCAAGCAAAAGGAATGCCAATATTTAGAGAAGCACTTGCAAAATACGTTTCAAAAAAATTTAACGTGGAGGTTACACATGAAAATATCATAGTAAGTCCAGGTGCAAGATTTTCAATTTTTTCAGCAATCAGTACATTACTAAATCCAGGGGATGAAATGATAGTAATTGAACCAGCATGGCCAGCATACAAAGATTGTGCATTGAATGCGGGAATCAAAGTAAGAACAATAAGCACAACATTAGAAAAGAAATGGGAGCCATCAATTGAACAAATCAAAAATACAATTAATCCAAATACAAAAATGATTGTTTTAAATTATCCAAATAATCCAACAGGTAAAATTTTACCAGAAAAATTACAAGATAGTATCATACAATTAGCAAAAGAAAATAATTTGTACGTCTTAAGTGATGAAATTTATTCACAGTATGCAAAAATAAATTGGAAAAGTGTTCTAAGCTACAATTATGAAAAAAGTATAGTAACACAATCATTTTCAAAATCACATGCAATGACAGGATTTAGAGTAGGATATGGAATAGCACCTAAACAAATCATAGAAAAAATGGCAAAATTAGAAGCACTGTGTTTAACGAATGTTTCAGAACCAATCCAATATGTTGCGATGAAAGCATTAGATGCAGATACAACAAATAATTCAAAAATAGTTCAAAAAAGACTAGACATGTTATCAGTTAAAGCAAAAGAAATGGGGCTAGAGTTCATAATTCCAGATGGAGCAATGTACATTTTTGCAAAAATTAATCATGAAGGCTTCGATGGGGTAGAATTTGCCAATAATTCACTAGAAAAAGGGATTGCAGTTGCACCAGGGGAAGGATTTGGGAATTACAAGGGTTTTATCAGAATATCTGCATGTCAAGATGAAAAAACACTAATGGAAGGAATGCATATACTAGGCAACATCATGAGTGAAGAACAGTGAAACAACTAACAGTTATCGGCGCAGGAGGTCAAATGGGACAATGGTTTACAAATTATTTTTCAGGTTCAGATTATCAAGTAACAGGATACGATTCAGAAAGTAACGATTTTGGAAAGAATGTAATAGTATCAGAATCACTAGTGGGTGCAATTTTGAAAGCAGATTATGTTATTTTATGCACACCAACAAGAAGAACTCCAGAAATAATTAGATTAATTGCAAAAGAAATGAAAAGAGGAACATATCTTATTGAAATTTCATCAGAAAAATCTAAAGTTGTATCATCATTATCAAAAATGCCAGATAAAATTAATCCAATTTGTATTCATCCAATGTTTGGACCAGGAATAAAAACAGTCAAAAACCAAAATATCATCTCAGTTCCAATCAAAGATGCTAAAAAAGAATTAACAGTTGCAAAAGAATTGTTTGAGGGAGCAAATTTTGTTACAATTGATGCAATTGAACATGATAAAAAAATTGCAATAATTTTAGGATTGACACATTTAATGAATTTAGTTTTTGCAAATATAATATCAAAGGATGAAAAATCAATACTAACAGAAAAAATGTCAGGTACGACATTTAGAGTGCAAAAGGTATTGGCAGAAAGCATAATGACAGAAACTCCAGAATTAATTGAAACAATAATTGCCAATCCAGAAATTAGAAGGGTTGCAGAAGAACTATGGAAAGATGTAGGCAGGTTACTAACATCAGTTCAAGAATCAAAAACAGAGGAAGTAATTGAGTATATTAAAAATTGTCAAGAGAGACTTTCTAAACATTCAGATCTTAATGATTCATATAAAAAACTCACAAAAATGGCAAAAATTATTGAAAAATAAAGAAAGTAAATTCAAGAAAAATAGTCATGCATATTTTATTAAAAAAATAAATTGTTAATTCTAAAAAGAAGTGACAAATTAAGATCAATCAATTGTAATGGTCAGAATTTAAACGAATTAATCCAAATGGATTAAAAAATTATGAAACAGTAACTGAGCTGGATAAAATATTATTCAACTTGTTGTAAATTTTCATTTTCTTTACGGTATACTTTTTGTTGAGGCAACATAGTGTAAACACATGCACCACCACACATAGTACAAGGGACATTATTTCCCGCATGTTGTCCAGTTCTACTATGAATTTTTGCAGCCTCTTCAGGATCAATAGACAAAGCAATTTGTTTTTCCCAATCTAATGTGCGTCTAGCTTCAGTCATCGCCATATCCCATTTAATGGCCTTATCGCGCATTTTTACAAGATCACCAGCATGAGCTGCAATTCTATATGCAATTAATCCAGCTTTGACTTCTTCAGCATTTGGTAATGCTAAATGTTCAGATGGTGTAAGATAACACAAAAGATCCACACCTTCACTTGCTGAAATTGCAGCACCAATAGCACTTGCAATATGATCATGTCCAGATGCAACATCAGTAACTAAAGGACCAAGAACATAGTAAGGAACATCGCCGATAAGAGATTTAGCTAATGTGACATTTGCGGCAACTTCATTTAATGGGACGTGTCCTGGACCTTCAACCATAACCTGAATATCATTTTCATGTGCTCTTTTTGTTAATCGAGAAATATTGATCATTTCCTGTACCTGTAATTCATCATGTGAATCCAAAATTGAGCCAGGTCTTAATGCATCCCCAAGACTAAATGTGACATCATATTTTTTAGCAATTTCCATCATGTAATCATAATGAGTGATGTATGGATTTTCTTTATCATGTTTTAACATCCAAGCAGCAGTGATAGTACCACCTTTACTCACAACACCGCCATATCTTTGAACTTTTAAGATTCGTTTTGCAATATCTTTTGTAATTCCACAGTGAACAGTGGTATAATCAACTCCATCTTTTGCATTATTTTCAAATGCTTTGATGTAATCATCTTCTGTTAAATTCAAAGGATTTTTGTGAACTTCAACACCATAGTTGTAAGCTTCGTAAATTGGGACAGTACCAAAAGTAATTGGCGCATGATCCATTAGTGTTTGACGTATTTTTTTAACATCACCACCATCACTAAGGTCCATCATGGTGTCTGCATGATATTTTACTGCAACTTTAGCCTTCTCAATTTCTTCATCTAAATTAACATTCAAAGTTGAAGTTCCAATATTGACATTAACTTTAGTTTTTGTACCCTTACCAATTCCAACATTGTGAATTTTTTGTGGTCTTGCATTATTGCTAGGAATAATTATTGAACCCTTTGCAATTTTTGGGATCAACCAATCAAGTGAAACATCTTCATCTTTAGCAACTTGTTTCATTTCAGCAGTTGCGACGCCTCTTCGAGCAGAAGTCATCTGAGTTCCCATAACACTATGTAGGCATTTACCTGATTTAAACAATCGTGAAATAAATTAATTTAAAAATTTAAACGAATATGGGTTAGCACTATATTAATAAAATAATAAAATACCATATTTTTTAAAAATATGATTATGTATAAAAATAATCATGTAGAAAACATTCAGCGTAGAAAAGAATTTGATACCATGAAAGATAAATTTTACTCCAATGACTGTATTATACAAAATTTAACTTAAAATTACTAAATTAAATTAAATTTTTTTTCTAAAATTAATTTTTCAGAGCGTATATTAGAAATTCTTTGTAAAATAGGCTCAACAATGCGTTTAGAATCAGGAGAATTTGAAAAATTTTGTCTAATTTCAAAAACACGTTGAATTAATTCAATTTCTGCAGAAACTAAAGATTTGTAATTATCAAATTCAAAGTTTTCAGATTGAGAAGGATTATCTTCAGAAGAAGGCATCATCTAGGAGGACTCCAACTTTCTTCCATATTATCATCAATATTTTCAGAAACAAAATATTTTTTTCCACATTTAAAACATTGCCAAAGAAATTTTCCGTCTTTTTTTTCTTGGTATTGCATTGGAAGTAAACAATTAGTGCATTGTAGTTGATCAGGAATAGAATCATCAACCATAGGAATTTTACTCACATAACAAAAAAAGTCATTCAAGTATAAAATAGATAGTATAATTTTAAAAATAAAGGAAAAACAGATTAGTGTTAGAAATTAGTAAATGATGTGAATTTATTATCAATAGGGGGTTCAGATCCATCATCAGGGGCAGGGATTCAAAGTGACATCAAGACATTTTCAACATTTGATGTTCACACATTAACAATAATTACAGCGATAACAGGACAAAACACCTCAAATTTTGGCATGGTAGAACCAGTATCAAAAAAAATGTTAGAAAATCAATTTGAATCAATAATTTCAGATTTTAAAATTGAGGGAGTAAAAATTGGAATGCTATACAATTCAGAAATCATTAAAACAGTGTATCAATATTTAAAAAAATTAAAAATACCAATTGTAGTAGATCCAGTAATCAAGTCAACTACAGGAGGAATGCTCATAAAAAAATCAGCCATAGATGATTTTAAAAAATTCATAATACCACTTGCGACAATCATTACTCCAAATAAATTTGAGGCAGAAATTTTAGCAAAAACTAAAATTAATTCAAAAAATACGCCTGAAAAAATTGCCAAAATAATACAAATAATGGGAGCAAAAAATGTAGTGATTACGGGTGTAGAAACTAAAAATAAAGAAGTTCTAGACTTTGTGTTAGAGAAAAATAAAGAATATTACATTACAGATAAAAAAATTTTAAAAATAAATCGTGGAAGTGGATGCATTCATTCAGCAGCAGTGTTGTATGCAATTATAAAAAATAAAAGTATAAAAGAATCATTAAAATTTGCTAAAAAAATTACATTGAGTTCAATTAAAAATTCCAAAAAAGTAGGTAAAGGAATCGTAATTACAAATGTGGGTAGATATGATGAAACAAAGGTAAAATTATCAAATTCGATAAATGAATTTACTAAAATAAAGAATATTTATAAAAATATTCCAGAATGTCAAACTAATTTTGTATATTCTAAAGAAAAACCAAAATCAATTAAAGAAATACTGGGAATTTCTGGAAGAATAGTCAAAGCAGGGAAAGACACCATCGTTGCAGGAGATTTATCATACGGGGGTTCGAAACATGTTGCAACCGCATTATTAACAGTGAGTAAAAAATATCCAAAAATTCATTCTGCAATAAATTTAAAATATAAAAAAGAAACTATATCTAAAATTAAAAAATCTAAATTAGTGGCATATGAATATGATAGAAGCAAGGAACCACAAGACGTAAAAATTAGAGGTTCAACCGTAGCGTGGGGGATTAAAACATCAATTAAAGATTCAAAAAAATCACCAGATTTTATTTATCATAAAGGAGATTTTGGAAAAGAGCCAATGATCATAGTATTTGGTGAAACACCAGACATAATCATAAAAAAAATTATGAAAATCATTTAGAATAAAAAGACAAATCCATCCTTGAACATAAATACTCAAATTTGAAATAAAGTCTGTGAAAGCGGTAATTCTTGCTGGAGGATTAGGAACAAGACTAAGACCATTAACCAACAATAAACCTAAACCGATGTTACCAGTAGGGGAAAAGCCAATTTTAGAGCACCTTGTAAATTGGGCAAAAAATAATGGAATTAAATCAATAGTTCTGTGTGTAAGTTATCTTAGAAAGTCAATTGAAGATTATTTTCAAGATGGAAAGAAATTTGGAATTAAAATAGAATACGCAGTATCAAGTAATCAATTAGCTACAGCAGGGCAGCTTAAAACTGCAGAAGAATTTATCGATGATGATTTTGTTTGTTTGTATGGCGATTCAATTTTTAATTTTAGTTTAAGGAACATGATTAAGCAACATTCATCTAAAAATGCATTCATCACAATGAGTCTAAATGAATATAAAACAAATTTACAATATGGAGTGATTGAAACTTCTAAAAATGGAAGAGTGTTAAGCTGGAATGAAAAACCAGAAATTAAAGTAAATATAAACATGGGATGCTATATTATGAATCCAAAAGTTTTCAGTTTAATTCCAAAAAATAAATCATACGGAATGGACGATGTAATTAAAAAAGCAATGAAAAGAAAAGAAAAAGTAAACAGTTTCGTTACAAAAAAAGGATTTATGGATATTGGTAATAAAGAGTCATACAAACAAGCATGTGAAGAATACAATAAAAAAATAGGTGAAATTTAGAAATGACTGATCCAATTATAAGAGAATTAGAAGAAAAGGATATCAAAAAGGGGTTTCTTACCACATTGGATGTTTTACGAGAAACTAGTAGCATAAGTGAAGATAAAGCGTTAGAAATTTTTAAGAAAATAAAATCAAATCCAGAACACATCATAATTATTGCAGAAATTGAGGGTGAAGTCATTGGGTCGACAACGCTTCTAATTGAACCTAAATTTATTCATCAAGGAGGGATTGTAGGGCACATAGAAGATGTTGTAGTAGACAAAAAATTTCAAGGGAAAAAAATTGGTGAAAAAATTATAACCCATGTATTAGAAATTGCAAAAAAACACGGATGTTATAAGACAATTTTAGATTGTTCAGATAGCGTTAAACCATTTTATGAAAAATTAGGATTCAAGCATAATTCAAATGAATTAAGATTTGATCACATCTAGAAAAATCGTTTCTTTGGTTGTTTTTTTCTTTTTAGAATCAAAGACGAACCAACAGCCACCACAGGTGCAGATAATGCCATAAACAATAATGGAACAAATACTACTGCATTGGTAACATAAACTTCAGGAAAAGAATCTACCATAGAATATGCAATAAGGTTACCTGCCAGTAAAATTATTCCTCCAACAATAATTAAAGTTCCAATTTGTTTTGAACCATAATTTCTAGACATGATAAAAGCAACTGCAGCTAAAATTCCAGCAGGAGCCGCACCAATTGAGACAAATTGAATTAATTTTGGATCAGGTTGAAAACCTTGGGCGACTACAGAATCTAAAGGAACAGTCATCATAAAATAATAAACAGAAATCATCTCACCGGCAAACATTGCAAAAAGACCAACACTAGTAACTGCAAGCCACTTGTCAATTGCCATGTTATGAACTAGTTATAGTTGATAAATAAACCATTCAGAAAATCAAATAATGCCAACTAGATTAGCTAATTCTTTTCTGCATGCGGCTCCAAGTTTTTCAGCAGCATCCTCAGGAGATACATCATTTAAGAAAACTCCATATCCACGTTCTAATCCGGACCAAGGTTTAGTAATTGGATAGATTTCAATATGCCAGTGAATTTGTCGAGTATTTTTCTTTTCAGGTGAAAGGTGAAAAGCAAAATTGTAAGAAACTCCTTTAACAGTATTAGATAATCCACCTAAAGTTGCTCGTAAAATTAGAGCCAAGTCATTAATTTCTTTTTGACTAATTTTTGAAAAACTAGTGCTGTGTTTTTTTGGAGCAATCCAAAATTCATAAGGATATGACGGAGCCCAAGGAGAAAAAGCAATGAAACCATCAGTCTGAAGAATTTGTCTAGGTCCACTAAGTTCTTCATTTATAGTCTGACACATATGACAAACTCCTTTTTCATTCAAAATTTTATGAGTAGCCTCTGCCTCAGATTCTATAACAGGAGGAATAGTTGAAAAAGTTAGGATATTCAAATGAGGGTGTGGATTAGTATTTCCAGCCAATTCGCCGCTATCACCATAAATCGAAACATATGTTACACTTTTTTGAGTATAAAGCCACCTCAATCTATCTTGAACAACAACTAAGACATTTGACCATTGTTCGGGAAGAATTGTTGCAAATGTGTCCTTAGGATTTGGGGATGCAACAATGACATAATGATAACCATATGCAGGTTCGCTGTAAAATGGTTTATCGCTGTAAGAATTTTCAGTTTCAATTGAAACAATAGGATTTTTACTTTCAAAAACACGAATAGACCAATCTTTAACATAATCATCTTCATTATCTTGAAGACGTTGTAAGACACCATCTTTTTCAACAAGAGATAAAACAGATGGATTTGTCATGGACTCGTTACCAGGAGCAAAAGGAGATTTTTTAGGATCAATAACTTTATCAATTTTTTTTGAAACAATCATGAAACGTTCAGAAACATAATCCTTACGCATATCACCCATAATGGTAATTCAATGTGATTGTATCTTAAAACGTTTTCTGAAATTAAATCAAAGAAAATAGAAATAAGTAAAAATGATGTACGGTAAAAATTATTTTTTAAAATTAAAATTTAAAAAAAATAAAATGATCGCAAATACATTGCAAGATATAAAATAGAGATCAAAAATTTACCTAACAGGGTTTTAGATGGATAATTCTAAAGTACAAATAATTTATGTTCTTTTGGACGGGGTAGGGGATCTTCCACATCCAGATTTAGATGGAAAAACACCATTAGAAGCTGCAAAAACACCCACATTAGATAAAATTGCAAGTAATGGAGTAATTGGTGAAGTAATTTCAGTAGGAAAAGGAATAGCACCAGAGTCAGACATTGCAGTTTTCAATATGCTAGGTTACAAATTTGACCATGCAGATTATGCAGGAAGGGGAGTAATAGAAGCAATAGGGGTTGGAATTGATTTTAAAAATGGAGATTTGGCATTAAGAGGTAATTTTTCAACATTAAATGAAGAAGGAGTAATCATAGATAGAAGAGCAGGCAGGCAGATTGCAAAAGAAGATGCAAACGGAATTGCAAAAGAATTAGAAGAAAAAGTAAAATTTTCAGATCCAGATACAAAAATAGTTGTTGCCCCGACAATAGGGCACAGAGTAACAATTAGAATTAGAACGTCGTCTCAAAAATTATCATCCAGAATAACAAATACAGATCCAGCATATAGTAACATTGGAGGAATGGGGGTGGCAAAAGCGGTTGGAGACTATTCAAAAATTGAAAAATGTGTAACGTTAGAGGATACAGAAAGTTCTAAATTTACAGCAAAATTAGTAAATGAATTTTCAGAACAAGCAATACAAATTATGAGGGAAAGTGAAATAAATAAAAAACGTAAAGAAGAAAATAAAAAGCAACTTAGTTGCATATTGCTAAGGGACGCAGGTAACAAATATCCAGATGTACAGCTGATTAATGAAAAACATGAAATGCAATTTTCATGCATAGTGGATATGCCAGTTGAAGTTGGAATCTCAAAAGTTCTCAAGATGAAAGCGTTTGAAGCAGGAGGTTTAACAGATTATGAAGAAAAAGCAAAAGTTGCAGCAAAGGCAATGGAAACACAAAATGCAATATACGTTCACCTCAAGGGACCAGATGAATTTGGCCATGATGGAGATGCCACAGGTAAAATGAAAAATATAGAAGAAATTGATCAACGGTTTTTTAAAACACTAGTAGAAAACATTGATTCAAGTAAAGTTGCAATAATTATTTCAGCAGATCATTCAACACCATGTATCATCAAAGGGCATAGTGATGATCCAGTACCACTGGTAGTTTCAGCTGATTTTATTAAAAATGACGGCACTACAAGAATGACTGAAGACCAAGCAAAGAAAGGCAGTATGGGTTTGCTTCAAGGTGCAGAGGTAATTACAAAATCTTTAGAATTAATTAGATCTCAAATATAATCAAATCATCTACTTGCTGCATTTCAATAGATTTTTTTCGTATTCTTTCTACATCTATTGAATGATACATGGATGGAGACGTACCTAATTTTTCTAAAGCACGAGTTAACATTGCAACACCAATGCGCAATTCATTTTCTTGAGCATGAGCATATGCAACGGCTACAAGAATAATTCCTTGAACTAATTGTTTTTCACGTCCAAAACATTTCTTCCAAACGCCTTCAAAGGCTTCATGACATTCCCAAAATCGCTCATGATTAAAATAAAAAATACCATCTTTAATGCCCTGATCTATTTCAATTTCTTCCTCAACTACATGTCGAGTATTATCTAAGTCCCCAATAGGAATCAATTTTTGAACAAGTGCATCCACATTTTTTGTTTCAATTGCAACATCAAATTCAATAAAATTTGTGGCAACTCTAACAAGTCGAATATGTGCATCCATTCCAGATATCAGTTCCCTAGATCTATGAAGTATTTCACGAGAATTGACAGGAATATGTTTTTCATTTTTTAAATGGATCAAATATCGTTCCATAGCATGTATTGACACTATTTTCTTAAATTTCTTGTGTAAATTCAACTAGGTTTATATGAAATATCCAAAAGATTTTGGATACATGTCACTTATTCAAACAGTTTCAGATGTCAATAATGCTTTCTTATCAAGAAGAGAACTAACCTGTGATTTTGCAGGATTAGGAGGTAAACTCAAAACAATGGAAGCAGTAGATATGGTCACAAAGGAATTCAAATTAGATGGGAAAGTTGTAATCTCAATGAGACTAAAAACACATGTTGGAATGTCAAAAGTAACAGGAACTTTCTATGTTTATGATGATGAAGGATTAGCAAAAAAACACGTTAATCCAACTATTTTTTCAAGACTAGAAAAAACTAAAGCAAAAATAGCTGAGGTAGAAAAAGCAGCAGAGGAGAAAGCTGCTGCAGAAGCACCAGCAGCAGAGGAGAAAGCTGCTGCAGAAGCACCAGCAGCAGAGGAGAAAACAGAATAATGCCCGTAGAAAAAAAAGGTAGTAAAGGTTCTAGTCCAAAAGTATACCAATATTTTAAAATTGATGGAGATAAAACAACAAAACTTAAGAAAAACTGCTCAAGATGCGGTAAAGGAGTAGCTATGTCAGAACATAAAGATAGAAACACCTGTGGAAAATGTGGATTAACAGAATTTAAACAATAATAATAAAAATTTCAAATAACTAAAATTCAATATAATTTTTTCTTGTTAATTTTTGAGCTCTTTTCTTCTAACTGTTCAATTTTTGAAATAAATTTAGAATCAAGTTTTATTTTAGACAAAGATTCGACAGATAATTTTACATTGTTAGTATCTAAAGAGATATTGGATTTAGGTAAATCTCTATCAGCCCAAAATTTTATTGTTTTATCTTCAAGCTTATAATCACGAAATCCTGCAGGAAATTTTTTTGTAATATGATCTAACAATACTCGGTCTTTGAAAACAGCTTTTGGTTCAAATAATCTTGTTTCATCACTATAGACATTTTCAAATAGATTTCCAGATATCTCATCAGAAATTAACTCCATTTTAGAAATTTTTCTTGCTAATTCTAAAAAATGTAAAAATTCATGAGCCAAAATAGCATGAATTGTACCCTTTAATCCATAAGCGATTAAAGGCGCAGTGATTTGAATCACCACTTGGAATTTTTCTTCAAACATCACAGGGATTGTTCTGGCAAATAAGATCCCATATTCATATGAATTTGAGTTTGATGAAGAAAGTACGAGCGAAGGTTCGACATAAGCAACAGGATATTGAATTCCAGATGCTTTTTCAATTCTGTTTATCCCAGCAACAACAATAGGGAAACGCTTTAGGGTTAAATCATAGATATCATCAGGAATTAGACCCTTAGAATGTGCATCTCTAAAACGTACTAAAGGATCCAACGCTAGAACTAGGTAATTTTAATGTAAAAATGTTGATTTATGAAGATCTAGGCTTTCCACGCTTTGCATGTTTGACTTTACGTCTATTTTCTCTCTGATCAGCGTGTCTTTGATGTTTACCGGTTTTTCTCATTGGCATGTAAATTTAGAAAATTTCGGGGTAGTTAATTGTTATGATCAAACACCAATATCATGAAAATCAAGTTCATCACACGTACATTTGCATTTAAGAATGTCAGAGATATTAGGAGAAACACCACCACCCTCAATTAATCGTCGTATAGGTAATCCACCTTCAACTTTCATAAATAGAGAAAAAGTGTGCAAAGAGTGTTTTTTGTAAGCTAGAGAGAAAATTTGCTTTTCAAAACGTTTTCCAGATGTTTCACAAACCACAACAGGGGAATTGCAAATATTTTTTAATTTTTTTAGATATTGCGAGTCAATAGTACTTTTAGAAGAAATTTTAATCTCAATAGAAGAACTGAACAAAATAGGTTTTTGAGGAAATTTATCAATAATTTTTAAATTTTTAAGTTTAATAGAACCAAGATCAATCGAAGTTAATTTTGATGTTCGCTTATTGGGATGGTTGAGTTTAACAAAAAATGGCCTGCCAGTACCTAGAACAAGACTAGATTTATCTTCACCGCCAATCCAAGTAAATTTTGTAGTAGTACCACCAAATTTTTGAAAAAGATATAGTGAAATTATTCCCTCAATACTAGTAAATTCAGAAATACCGTGAAGTAGACAAGTTCTACAACCATCACCATTACAATTTATGCAAGACTTTTGTTTTTGAGCGATTCCACGTATGGTCTTCACATATCTTCCAGAAAAAGTAATAGGTTTAGAAAACAATTGACAAGATTCATTTTTAAAATTTATTAAAAAATGCATTTCAGGATCTAAAAAATTTAAAACTTTTTTTGTTTTTTTAGAAAAAGATTTACACAATTCTTTTGTAATATCAGTTTTAACACTATCAGTTCCTGCTAGTTTGTATTTGGACCTAATGTAATCATCTCTATCAATAATAGAGGGTTTAACAGTAATACCAATACCAAATGTACGATAAGAATAATCAGACGTATAATCAATCATCATTTTTAAAAAATAGTTTAGATTATCAAATAAATTCTTACAAATGAAACATTTTTGAGAAGATTCAAAATTTTTCTTTAATTTTTGACCAAGAAGTTTATTTGAAGAGAGATGTAATTGTTTAGAAAACAACCTGCCTAAACAATGACAGCATAATTCATGATTTTTTAAAATATCATTTGCGATAGGAACAATTTTTTGGTATTCAGACATTTTTAAGGATAGGCTTGGAAAATTATCCTAATCCCATTTTTCTAAGAGTGCCTTGCATTTGCCGACCTTTTGAGGCCTTCATTAAATTCTTAGAATTTTTATAATTTTTAACTAATTCTTTAACTTCACTCTCAGGCCATCCAGAACCACGCGCAATTCGTTTAATTCTAGATGAATTAAGTAAATCAGGATCTGCCTTTTCATCTTCATTCATACTTTGAATTATGTACCTCCATTTTGAAACTCTACCTTCCATTTGATCAACTTGATCTTCTTTAACCATACCAGACATGCCAGGCATACTATCAAGAAGTCCTTTCAAAGAACCAACTTTAGTAACTTCCTCCAACTGATAAAAGAAATCATCCATATTCATTTTTCCACTTGAAATTCGTTTCATTCTAACATCATCTCCTTCATTCTCCAATCTTTTTGCTAAATCCAATACAGCTTGAATATCACCCATTCCAAGTAATCTACCAACAAATCTAGTTGGAGAAAATTTTTCTAAATCATCAATTCTTTCACCAGTACCAATGTACATTATTTGTGCACCAGTTGCAGCAGATGCTGCAAGTGCACCCCCACCCTTTGCAGAACTATCTAGTTTTGAAACGATTATACCACCAACTGGAATAATTTTATGAAATGCTTCAGCTTGAGCGAAACATTGCTGTCCTATAGTACCATCAATTACAAGTAAACACAAATCAGGTTCTGCAACTTTGTTAATCCTATCCATTTCTTCCAGTAAATCATGTTCTTCTTTATGACGACCAGCAGTATCAATTATAATTACATCAAGAGATTGACTTTCAAAATGTTTTAAACCATTTTTTACAATATTTGGAGAATCCTTATTATTTTCTTCACCGTAAACTTCAACACCAGATTTTTCACACATCATTTTTAGTTGAATTAAAGCACCAGGTCTGTAGGTATCAGCCCCTACAACACCAACTTTCTGCCCCTGACCAGTCAAAAATTTAGCAAGTTTTGATGCCACAGTAGTTTTACCACTTCCTTGAATTCCCAACAAAATTATTTTGTTTTGTTTTCCAGGTATAAAATTAAAATCAGATTCATGACCAAGTAATTTTGAGAGTTCATCATAGAGGATTTTTACAATATGATCTTTACGTGAGAGGCCAGGAGGAGGTGTTTCATTTAATGAGCGCTCCTCTAATCGTTTTGTAATTTCAAGAACCAATCGAACATTCACATCAGAAGTTAATAGTGCTCTTTGAACATCTTTACAAAGATCTTTAATTAATTCCTCATCAATACCAGAAGATTTAAGGATCTTTTTGATTGCATCCCCTAATCCAGTTTTTAATCCATCAAGCATTGTAATTTAATTCCGCATCCACTATTTCAAACCTTCCTCGATATCCATCCCAATTTTTTATAAATTTGTTAATTTTAATTGGACTAGAAAATAGGGGGCAATTAATTACAAAAGTTTCAGCCTCGCCACCTTCAAAATTCAAATTAAAACCAAATTGTGAAGATAAATTATTTAAAATTTTAATATCAGATTTTAAAATTAATTTTCCTAGCCATTGTTCATCTAAACCATCAGAAGACACAGTTATCATCATGAAATCAAAACCAGAATCAAGTAAATCATTCATGTATTTTACAGGCTCAAGTTCCCATAATGGAGTAACAGGAATTAAATTTAATTTTAAACACAAAGTTTCAAATTGTTCTTTTTGAAATTTACTTTTAATTCCACCGTGAAGTAAGCCATCAATTTGAAATTGGGCTTTTGCATGTAGAAGTAAATTCTCAATTATAATTAATTCATCACCAGTATCATCAGAACTGGAGATGGCGGTTAATTGTGGAATGTTCATAGATTCAGATTGTAATTTAGTCCATTCTAAATTGGGATGATGTAAAAGATGACTTTCGTCAGATTTTGGAAAAATACTCAATAAACATACAACGTCATGGCCTTGTTTTTTAGCAACATGAATAGCATATGCACTATCTTTTCCACCAGAAAAAAGACAAGCTAATTTCATAATCTAATAAAAAAACAGCTTAATAAAATTCTAAAATGCATTGAAAGAGATGCTTCAATACTCATAATCGTCATCACAAATCAGACGGCTTTTCCAACAATCATCAGCATCCACAATATTTGTAAATCTCAGTGATTTTAGTGCTATGATTAAAATGAAAATATAATTATTTTTATAATTAAATAAATGAAAATATTTTTGTAAAATTATTAGCCTAACTATTTTTGATAGACATAATTTTGGTATGTTCCATTACAACCCAATAATCAACATTTTGTCCATTTTCCAATTTTCCTTTAACTTCATCGTCAATCATAGCAACATCTATGGTTTCAAATGTTTCAGCATCCATAACTTGTACGGTATCACCGTTAATTGAAATAATTTGTCCAACTTTCTTGTTAATCATTGGAATGTGAATTTGCATACTCACAGGGCCAACATGTGGTCGATTTTTTCCATCAAAGATACCTTGGCCAACTATTCGGGCTTTTGCTGCACCGTGTTTTCCAGGTTTTGATGTATCATATTCAATAATTCTACATGCCTCACCGCTAGGTTGATCAGTGTGTGGGAGCAGAATGTATGATCCAATCTTTAAAGAGCCTAAATCAGATGGTTTACTCATGAAAAATAGTTTTTGCTCGAATATTTAACTATTCTACTTTAGATTATCAAGGATTGAAAGACTCAAAAAACTAGTTAATGTAAAACCTCTTCGATTAATATCACGTTGAGTTTGATCACAGTATTTTTTTACACTTTGATGACTTTTTTCACTTGCAACTTCAAGCGTTACCATATTTCCAGAATAGGGAAATGTAAATTTTGAAGGAATAGAGCAAGTAGTAGATACATCTCCAAATCCTGCAATTTCAATTTTTTCTTTTTTTAGTAATGAACCGGCAATTTCGCGTAAATCATCATTATCGTCTGCATATTCAAGATAATATATGGAAATAAAGTTAGTTTTTTCCTCAACTTCCCTTTCAAAAAGATAATCCCGAATATTAAAAATAAAAGAAGTTTGTTCTTGAATATGTTTAGATAATTCTTTTTCCACAATGGAGTTATTTTTGAATTTAGCTAATAGGTAATGATTGGCAGAAGTTGAGAAGTAGGGTTTACTGTCACTTGAAAATGTACCTGTAACAAAATATAATTTTTCAATATTTTTTGAACTAACCCAAGAGTCTTTTAATTCTAGAGAATCTTGATTGTGCAAATAAGGTGCACATGCATAACCAGAATAAGGCAAGTTTTCATCGGACACGATATAATTTAGAATATTTAATGCTATTTAGTAATATATTAAATAGAAATTAAAAAAGTGCCATAGTTTTTAAGAGTAGCAATCTTTGTTTTTTTTGTCCCGTGGTAGCTCAGCCTGGTAGAGCTCCTGGCTGTAGATGTTGGCTTTAGATGGCTAAACGAAACACAGCCCATCAGGCATACAGAAACCGGGTTGTCGGTGGTTCAATTCCGCCCCGCGGGACCATAGTTTTTTTAATGATAAATAAAAAAAATAGACTGCTTAAGAAAACATAGATGAAATCTTAATTTAAAAATTCAAATGTCTATTCTACTTTTTTGACTTTTTGTGCGGCTGGTCCTTTTTGACCTTCACCAACTTCAAACTCGACTTTATCGCCTTCATTGATGAATCCATCAACGTCAGATTTGTGAACGAACATATCTTCGCCACCTTCTCTTTCGATAAAACCAAAGCCTTTAGTACGGTTGAACCATTTTACTGTACCTTGTTCCATAACTTCAGGAACAAAACATTCACTATATTAACTAAGATATCTAAAAATTAGAAATCTTTTGCAATGTGTTCATTGTCTTTGAGCCATTGAACTTGAGGGATCGTAAATCTCCAAACAATATCTCCACGTCCAGTAGCATCAAAATCCCACGGTGCAATGATTACAATGTCATTATCTCTAATCCAAACTCGTCTCTTTAATTTTCCTCTAATTCGTCCCCTTCTAGTTACATTATCATCACATTTTATCATAACATTTTCGCCACCCATCATTTTCAATACCCTGCCAAATAATTCACCTTCTTCTGGAAGACGAATTTCTTTTAAGGCACTTTCATTTTTTACTTGACGCTTACCCATAATGTACATGAGTCATGTTACCATATAACTGATGAGGTTTTTAGAAAATAGTTTTAAAAAAATCCAAAAGAAATTTTATCTATAGCATTCAAAATTATCTAATGGAGTTTAGATGTGTTGACGAGTGTTCTCAGTGCTGTGTTGAAAGAGAGTATTATCCAACTAAACAATTTGGAAAAATTGGAGTATTAATTTTACCAGAAGAGAAAGAAAATATTGAAAAATTAGCACGATTAAATAAAATTAAAATTAAAATTTTGCCAAGAATAGGAGTTTCTAAAAATAAAAATAAAATGCCCACAAAAATTTTAGCATATCAATTAATGGGAATTGAAAATAACGGTAATACTTGTCCTTTTTTAGATACACGCAGTGGTAAAAAATCAACACATGGGGGATTCCCATGTAAAATTTACAAGGACAAGCCATTGGCATGTAGTGCATATCCATTAATTGAAATAAATCCAATCAGTTTAGATCAAAAATGTAAATTCTGTAAAGAGTGTGGAACTGCAGATAAAAATTTAAATTTTGAAACAGAATCTTTATTGAAAATTCAAGCAAGTATGCAAACAGATGCAAGGTGTATTTGGAGATATGCCACAGGGGTAGGAGAACAAGAAGATCAGGAAATTATTAAAACGGGTTGGGTTTTGGAAGATTACTAAATAATTGAAAAATAATTTTAAAATTCAATTAAGGATTTATCACAGCACGGCCAAGAATTTTTCTTGCTTTAAGATCCTCTAATGCAGTGTTACATTCATCAAGATTGTATCTTTTTGAGATAACAGGATTTAGAGTGCCTTTTCGTGCAAGTGCAAGTAATTCAACCATATCATCATAGTTTCCAGTATATGCGCCTTGAATGGTAATAGATTTGAGAGGAATAGTTACTAAAGATAATTCAATAGAACCACCAAATAATCCCACAAGAACTAAATTCCCTCTTTTTCTCAAAACAGCAAAATCAAGTTTGGCAGTTGGTGGTGCGTTAACAAAGTCAACAACACTGTCTGCACCCTTACCATTACAAATGGACATAATTTTTTCAGATGCATCAGATTCTTTAGAATTAATAACAAAATCAGCACCCATTTCTTTTGCAGTGTTTAATTTTTGATCATCAATATCAACACAAATAATTTTTGCATCGGTAATAGCATTAGCAATTTGAACACCCATCAATCCTAAACCACCGGCGCCTACAATGACAAGGAATTCAGGAGAATTTTGGTTTGCTTTTTTAATTGCAGTATATGCAGTTAGTCCAGAACATGCAAGTGAAGTTGCAGCATCTGGATCCACACCATCAAGTTTTGCTAAATATTTAAAATTTGGAATTAAAGCGTAATCAGAATAGCCTCCATCTTGAAAAACTCCCATAGATTTTGGAGCATCACATAAGTTTTCATTTCCAACTTTACATGCAGGGCATTCACCGCATCCAATCCAAGGAAAAACAAGTACTTGGTCACCTTTTACAATACCTGAAACATTATTACCAATATCTTCAACAGTGCCAACAATTTCATGACCAGGAGTTACAGGGTATTTTACTCCCCTATCAGTGACTTTCATAAATTGACCATCCCCAAGGTCATAACCACCTTCCCATAGGTGTAAATCACTATGACAGACACCAACAGAGCCTACTTTAACTAATACTTGATCTCCCTGAGGTTTTGGAGTTTCAGATTCAGATATTGAAAGGGGCTCATTAGGAGAAGTGATCCTTGCAGATTTCATAATTAAAAAAATCAATCTTTACAATATAAGAGTTGACTGGAAGTAAGAAAAAAGTAGAGTCATTAGATATTATTGAATAACAGAAGAGTTATCCTGTGAGTGAATCTCAAACTCCTAATGGTATTTCTCAAGAACCAATTAATGTTTTATTTGATACAAAAGCAGTTGTAAAAAAAGACGTATGGGAGATAGATCTAATTCAAATTTTAAATTTATTAACAAAAATTCTGGAAAAAACAGGTTCAAAGGATCTTAAAGTTGCAGGGATGGCAGCATTATCATCATCATTAATTTACAGAATGAAAGTCGAAAGTATTTTTGCGTTACAAAAAGCAGCCATGGATAAAAAACCAAGTTTCCAAAGAACAGATGTAGATATCGAATTAATTGACATTCCATACAGACATGAATCAACGTATCCAGTATCGTTAGATGACTTGCTAGGATTACTACAGAATCTTATTGGTACAATTGCAAATCCTCAATCACGAAGAAATAGAAAATTGGAAATAGAGCCAATAGAGGCACCAGATTTTCAAGAATTTTTTATTTCACTAGAAAGCATTATTGGAAAGTATGAAGATTTAATCATGAAAAAAATTGCAACCACAGGGTTTGGGCTACTGCAAGATATCATCGCAGAACTTGATCAAGTGGATTCCATTAGATGTTTTTTTGCAGCATTGTTTTTAGCAAGAGATCAAAAAGTGGATTTAGAACAGCAGGAGGACGATATCAAAATTATACTTATGAAAGAAGAGACAACAACTGAATAGAGATGGAGATAAATTTCTTTAACTGAATTTTAAAGGAGGATAATAAAACATGGTCAAAATTGAAAATCCAAAAGAATCAACAGCAAGAATAGAAGCAGCACTATATTCAGCAGGTAGACCACTCAGAATAGAAGACATCATAAGAGCATCAGGCACAGAATCTAAAATAAAAACATTAGAATTACTTAACGAAATTATCAAAAAAACAAAAAATGCATTCATAGCATTAGAAATAGCAATACTCCCAGATGGATCATATGTAATGCAGTTAAAACCAGAATACAGTTCAACTGTTAAAAGATATGCGTCAAAACCAGTTTTACCAAATGCAACACTAAAGACGTTATCATATATTGCATATGCACAGCCAATTGCTTCAAAGCAACTTGTTGAAACTAGAGGTTCAGGGGTTTATGCACATCTAAAAGAATTAAGGCAACTGGATTACATTACTCACCAAAATGTAGGTAGATTAAAAATTTACACAACAACTGAAAAATTCCAAAAATATTTTGGAATTCAAGGTGATGTGGAAGATCTAAAATCAAGATTATTTTCCAAAGTAAGAAAAACAGCAGGAAGAAATGAGATAAAATCCACACCACAAATAATAACAGAAACAGAATAGATAGATTTTTGATTTAAGGCTAATTTTTGGCGTTTTGTATAAATTAGAGTAATTCATTAAATTTTTTGTGAGAAAATCAGTAGAAAATTTAGCAACCAGTAAGATAACTGGGGGAAGAAGAAAGCCACTTAGAATTAGAAGAAAATATGAAACTGATAGATATCCAAATGAGGCAATTAACGGAGCTCAAGTAACAATAACAAGAAGAGTTAGAGGTAGCAACAACAAAGTTGCTTTAAAAACAATTGATTTTGTTAATTTGTCAACAGGTAATGGCAAAGTAGTCAAATCAAAAATTATCAAAGTGATAGATAACACTACAAATAATGATTATAAAAGAAGAGGAATAATCAGCAAAGGTGCAATTCTTGAAACACAAGAAGGTAAGTGTAGAGTTGTATCTAGACCAGGACAATTAGGAATAGTCAACGCAGTCTTAGTAAAAGAATAAAATGAAAGATTACGAGCACATCGTAATATGGTTGGATTATTTTAATAAAAATTTAAAAAGATCAATGGGAAGAAGATTACCATTACAAAAATCTGTCTATGATCCATCATTAAAAGAATTAATTGATGCAACAAAATCAGCAGGATTTGAAATAACAGAATCAGATGATAAAGTAAGATTTCCAAAAAGACCGTTTGTCAGGTCAGGGTATATTGTGTTACCAAAAGGATCACATAAGACAATTATTCTTAACAAAATTTCAGAAAAACTTACGGCAAAAAGAGTCAAACAAACAAAATAAAATCGATTCTAGCTCTTAGCTAAAGTAAAGTTGACAGAAGTACATGATAGTGTGATCATTTCTAGTATAGTTAATTGCAGGAGGTAGGCGAAATAATGCACCTAGCCGGAAGTGGTAGAGTGATAATTCAGCTATCAAAAGAATTAGTTGAAGGACAGATACTCTGCGACGATAAAGGAACTAGAGTTGCAAAAGTAATGGAACTAATTGGTCCAGTAAAAAGACCGTTTGCGTCAGCGACGTCTCTAACAAATAATATAAATAAATTTGTTGGAAAAAAGGTTTTCATGTTTGAGCAATCTGCTGCAACTACACCAAAAAGATTTAGGAGAAATAGAAGATGAACATATTACAAACCCAAAACTGTCCGGAATGCAGATCATCATCATTAGTTGATGACATGCAGAATGGCGAACTAATCTGTTCTGGTTGTGGAATAGTTGTCGACGATCAGATTGCAGATTGTGGTCCAGAAACAATAAGTTCGAATCTCGAAGATAAAATGAAGCTTGCAAGAGCAACAGGACAAACAACCTATTC
>Ga0209035_10000092_pt1 | contig 32434 bp, 30 predicted proteins | sample MarorgKNORR_S2LV_6_FD_188220 | JGI IMG/M metagenome (GOLD analysis project Ga0209035, IMG submission 188220) | Marine microbial communities from the Southern Atlantic Ocean, analyzing organic carbon cycling - AAIW_A/KNORR_S2/LV (SPAdes) (version 2) | ecosystem: Environmental > Aquatic > Marine... | reverse complement strand
CTGTCATTTCTGTGAGAGTCCACATATCAACCTTTCGATCTTTTAATGAGAGGAGTAATCTTGCTACACCTGCATTACCCATAGTTAACCTTCTATCTTTCCAACCCCATTTAAGTCTCATAGGTATATCTATGATGTATTTTGTAAAAAGCTTTGCAAATTGGGTTTTCCATCCTGGGAGAGCTCCAAGGAGAAGTTGACCTTCAACCTGGGTAAAATTCATATTAATTGGTCCCATAGTAAATGCAGTTTGAGGATGTTGCTCTCTTAATTTTCCTAAATCATTGCCAAGCTGTGTTCCAAATATTGGCTCTGGTTCCATAGATCTATTGCCACCTTTGCCGCCAGGATTATCTGGGAAATAGTCTGGATAATGTTGGAGATTTCTGTATTTTACTTGCGAATTATCATGAAGGTAATCAATCATTCGCGGGCCTTCGGTAATGTAAGTCTCTATTAGCTCATCTTTAATCTTCCCAGCTGGTGAAACGCTATGAATATAATCTCGTGCATCTTGCTCTGAGTCATCAACATTTTCAGCTTTAGAGTAACGATTATTAGGTATCCATACACCCCCACCTGAAGTTGCAGAAGTGCCTCCAAATTGATTGCTTTTTTCAATAACTAAAGTTTTAGCGCCGCCATCATGAGTACATAGCGCTGATGTTAAAGCTCCATTGCCAGAGCCTACAACTACCACATCATATTCATAATTCCATTTCATAGTTTTCACTTATAATTTTTATCTTCAGATTGTAACTAATTCACTATAACTCATAGGGTTTATTTTAAAAAACATAGAATATTTCATATGATTCTTGACAAAATATAGTCTCTTGATACAAATTTATTGCTGAATTAGTTTTATAATTAATTAATTCTATTTAACTAAAGTAATTCATGAAAACAGAAATATGTAAAAAGCTTGGAATTGAATACCCAATATTCGCATTTACACACTGCAGGGACGTCGTTGTGGCAGTTAGCAAAGCCGGAGGTATTGGAGTCCTTGGCGCAGTAGGTTACTCGCCGGAGCAATTAAAAGAGGAGCTTGACTGGATTGATGACCATATTGGAAATCTCCCCTATGGAGTAGATACGGTAATTCCTCAAAAATATGAGGGTATGGATGAGAAAGATCCAGAGCAATTACTAGAGCAGCTTCAAAAAATGATACCTGAGGAGCATAAGAAGTTTGTTGATACTCTATTACGTGACAGTGGTGTTCCCGAGGCACCAGAAACTAATGGCCCTAAGGGTGGATTATTAGGGTGGACGGAGGCAACTGCTGAACCGCAAATTGAAGAAGCCTTAAAGCATCCAAATGTTAAATTAATAGCCAATGCATTGGGTACTCCTCCTGCAGATATGATTAAAAAAATTCAAGATAAAGGGGTATTGGTAGGAGCCCTATGTGGAAAAATAAAACAAGCTCTTTCTCATAAAAAAGCTGGCTTAGACTTTATTATTGCCCAAGGCGGAGAAGGTGGAGGTCATACTGGTGAAATTGGTAGCATAGTCCTATGGCCGCAAATTATAGAAGCTGTAGGTGATCTACCTGTATTAGCAGCAGGCGGAATTGGTAATGGGCGACAGATGGCAGCTGCAATGTCGATGGGAGCCCAAGGAATTTGGTGTGGATCTTTATGGCTAGCTGTTGAAGAAGCTGCTGCCCAACCAGCTGAAAAAGAATCTTATCTTAATGCAACCAGTGAAGACACAATAAGAAGTAAAGCGTGGACAGGAAAGCCTGCAAGAATGCTAAAAAATAAATGGACTGAGGCTTGGGAAAATCCAGATAACCCAGACCCACTTCCAATGCCCCTCCAGGGAATGATTACATTTGATGCCATGAGAAGAACTTCTATCTATGCAGGCTCAGGAAATACTCAAGAAGTTTCTTTTAATGCGGCCGGTCAGGTTATTGGCCAGGTTAAGCAAATTGATTCAGTAAAAAATGTAATGTTTGGTCTCATTAATGAATACCTTGATGCTGTGGAAAGGCTGAATAATTTATTACCTAAAGAAGAATAATATAAATGCTTTTATCAGAGCTTTTTGGCGAGCTAAGTAATCTGCTCTGGGCATTAGCATTAATAACATTATCAATTGCTATTTTACTCCTGATGCCAAAAAAATATTCCTTAAAACTAGGTGAATACCCATTCCTACTAATTGCTATCTTTACTCTAATTATCTTTGCAATAATCTATATTTATAAATAAGATCAATTATGTCATTTGAAGAAATTAGGGTTATATTTGTGGTTTATTTCTGCGCTTTAACACCTATTATTTATCTTATTTATAATAAAAAGATCCTACCTCGATCAGTATTTATTTTATATGCGTGCATCTTTACTGCTTGTGCATTTGGTTGGGAACTATGGTTTACTTATGGCTGGATAGATGGTGATCCAGTAAATATTAGGCGCTCAGCTGCCCTAAATACTTGGATTCCTCAGGATATTAATTGGTTGATGAACTCATTAGCTGATGCTGGAACTATTGCACTAGGTGGACTCTATATAACTTGGTTATTGTGTAGGCGTGATGATGCAATTTTTGTTACGTGGAGCTGGAAAGCATTCTCAATTTTTTTGCTGTGGTGTTTAACTCAGAATATTGGAGTAGAAATGTTTCTTTATCACGATCAATTATCAGAAGGAAAAATGCTTTCATGGGCACCATTAGCGCCTTCTGGATCATATTTTAATCCTGAATTATTTTCCTTTAATGGGAGGCGGATTATGTTGCAAACACAAATTCCATGGATAATCCTTCCAGCAATAATTTATAAAGGAGCTATTTTCCTTAATAAAAAATAATCGATTCTTATTTACCAGAGTTCGTAAGAGAAAATATCCAGTAAGGAAGAGGTTTAATTAATGAGTAAATTTTTAACTTCAATAGCACTTATTTGCACTGATTGGGCCGGTCTTATTAATATAGGCAGCACACTATTTATTAAATCCTGATTGGGATGCTCACAAGAGTTCATTAAGCATGGAGACTATCAACTAATTCTCTCATTGCAATATTAGGACTTTATCTATTAATATTAATTATCTACATTATAGTCATTAGAAAAATCTTCAACTAGGTTCACAAAAGCTTTTAAACCATTTATGAGTGCTGAATCATCAACATAAAAATACGGCGAATGATTGGTTGGAGAATCTTCTACTCCAGGTGCATTCACTCCCAAGAAAAAGAATAGTCCTGGGACTTGTTGAGCAAAGAATGAGAAATCCTCTGCGCCTGTCCTTGGAACCTTAGCCTCATAGTAATTGCCATCAGCTGCTCTAGATAGAGAAGATGCATACTTATCTACTAGTTCAATATCATTATATGTTACCGGATAGCCACCATAGACTTTAAACTCAACATTGGCCTTGGCATGATGCGCAGCAGCAATATTATTAGCAATAACTGATATTTCCTCTCTGATTTGATCAGCATAGGAATCTTGAAATGTTCTAATGGTTCCCTCAAGAAAAGCAGTTGATGGAATAATATTATTTCTGGTGCCTCCTTTCATTATTCCAACAGTCACCACAGCCTGACTATCAAGAAGGTTTAGTCTTCTGCTAACAATAGTTTGCAAAGTAGTGACGATATCAGAGGCGGCTACAATAGGATCAACACCATTCCATGGACGCGATCCATGCGTTTGTTTACCTTCAATTGTAACCCTAAAAGCTTCTGCTGAAGCCATAATTGGCCCTGGCCTTGTCCAAAGTTGCCCATGTTTAGCATTTGAGACATGCATGCCAAAAATAGCATCTGGTTTTTCTGCATCAAAGAGGCCTTCTTTTAACATTAATTCAGCTCCACCTTCCTCGCCTTCAGGCGCACCCTCTTCTGCCGGTTGAAATATTAGCAAAATATCGCCATCAAGCTTGTCAGTATTTTGCGAAAGAAAGCTGGCAACACCCAAAAGAGTAGCAATATGGGCATCATGGCCACAAGCATGCATAATTCCAACATCGTTTCCCTGATAAGTAGTTCTTTCTTTTGATGAAAATGGAAGGTTAAGTTTTTCAGTGACAGGCAGTCCATCAATATCAGCCCTCAAAGCAATTAAGGGCCCTGGATTTTGCCCTCTTATAAATGCTGTTACCCCAGTTTTACCATAGGCAGTATTTGGCTCAAGGCCCATTTCGATGAGAGCCCCAGCAATCGATTGCTGGGTTTTAAACTCTCTGTTTGATAACTCAGGAAATTCATGAAAGTGATGTCTCCAATCGGTAACTTTTGTCATAACTCCGTTAAGATTTTGCTCTAAAGTCGAAACTAGTGCTCCTGAACTAATTGGTAAAATTAAAAACAGTGAAGTAAGTAAACTAAAAAAATATCGCATTAGGGTTTCCTTTTAAAAAAATTAAAAAATATTGCAGGCGTAGTATCCATATAGGCCTTAAAATCATGGCGTCTTTGCAAAGATCTATTATCCATCATAGCAACAGAAGTAATAGCTATTAATAAATACATAGTAATTGTCCCTACAATTAGCCATGAGGCTGCAAAGCCGTTTGATAAAGAAAAAATAAAGAAGCTAAACCAGAAAAGTATTTCGCCAAGATAATTAGGATGACGCGAATAAAACCATAATCCCGATTGCATGGTTTGAGGCTCAGTTAAGGACCGTCTAAAATTATACATTTGCTGATCAGAAATAATTTGAATGAGTACGGCTGATATACCAATAGCATAAGCAACCCAATCTAACCAGAATACTTCAGGTCCAGGATAGTAGAGGGTGTAATGCATTGGCAGTAAAGCCATAAATACTGAAAGTGTCGGGATTAGGTGTATGGCTCCAAAGTCAGTTAAAAAATACTGGAGCTTGGTTTTTGCCTTCCCTTTCATCATGACATATCGCCAGTCTTCGTGAAAAAAGCCGTCCCATGATCTAGCCCAGTTGTAGGTTAATCTTATTGCCCAAAAAACCATCACATTAAACATCATTCCTGCTCTAAAAACATCTCCCTCAGCGTCAATATCAATCCAGCATAAAATAGACAACACTACAGGTATAACAGACCAAAAAGCATCGTACCAACTTGAATTTTTAAAGAGTACGCTCAAAAGATATATAAATATTGTTGCTTCAACATGGCAGGCTAATAATCTTAAGAAAATATTAAAATCTAGGAGTAAATTCCATGTGAAGACCATTGAATAAATGCAAGCAACATACCCAGCAAAAATAATAAAAAGATCAAATATTTTTTTTATCATAGGTAGCTATATTGTTAATGAAGGTTTGTGGTATTCGTTAATAATTGGTAGCAAGGGGATACTCTGCGATTTAGATAGTTCAGATATCTTAGTATCGAGTTTCTGATAAAGGGTGTTTCTTTGGATCAAATCTAAATCAAGAGATCTAGCGATTCGATCCACATCATCTAGATTAAGTTCTTGACCAAATGAAGCGCCTGCTGCTTTTGTGATGCTTTCGTTCATAAGTATTCCGCCAACGTCATTTATTCCAGCTGATAATAAAAATTTTAAGCCTGGAAGCCCCATTTTTACCCATGAGCCTTGAATATTGTCTATTGAATCGTAAAAGAATATTCTTGCAGCAGCATGAACCAATACTGATTCCTTGAAAGTTGGGCCAGGCCTTGATAAGCCCCGCATGTATATTGGAGCTTCATTAGCAACAAAAGGAAGAGGCACAAACTCTGTAATACCATTAGTATGATTTTGAATAACTTTAAGCGCTCCGAAGTGTCTTGCAACGTGAGACATATCTTCAACATGACCAAACATCATTGTAGATGTTGTGGGTAATCCAACTGAGTGAGCCGCCATGATGACATCAGACCATTCCTGAGAATTTAATTTATCAGGACAAATGACAGCCCTAATATCATCATCCAGAATCTCTGCTGCAGTTCCAGGAAGGGAGTTAAGCCCAGCATGTTTTAGCTCAACAAGAAACTCTTCAACCGAGATATTCAATGTACGTCTACCATGATCAATTTCTAAAGGAGAAAATGCATGAATATGGATAGTATCCGAAACAGAACGAATTGTTTTGACTATATCTAGATAGGTATTACCAGTATATTGAGGATGAATACCACCTTGAAGGCAAACTTCAGTTGCTCCCCTATCTATTGCCTCTAAAGTTCTTCTTGCTATCTCATCATGTGAAATATTATATGGCTTGCCTCTCAAATCAGAGTGACCCGTACCCTTGGAGAAAGCGCAAAAATTACATTTAAAGGAACAAATATTAGTGTAGTTAATATTTCTATTCATCACACAGGTGATCTCATGTCCATGTATATGTGTTTTTAAATCATCTGCATAATCCATTAAATATTTAAAATCTCTGTCTGATGCTGAGAGAATATTTTGAAGGGCCTTAAGATCTGAGTTTTCATGAATTTTTTTAATGCTATCTTGAATATCTGATTTAAATCGAATGTTTGAATACAAAGGAATACTTGTACTCACGCCAGATACCCAGCTATCAGAACGAATTAAATTTTGCGCATCAACTTTCTGTAATAATTTTGATGCAATGTTTTTAGAAGTATGCAAATGAAGATTATTAAAATAAGCAGGATAAAGAGTTGCCCGGGCTCTTAGGTCTTGATCAAGAAGATTGGTCATAAAGGATAATTTTTTAATTTCAGGCCATGGCGCCTCAGGATTAACAAAATCCCTTGTTACGGGTGAGATACCACCAAAATCATTAATACCGGATTCAATGAGTCTCTCAAGATGCTGCAGGTTAAGATTAGGTGGAACTTGAAGGTTAATATCACCAGGCAAAATTAATCTTGCCATTGCAATTGTCCAAATTAATTCATCGAAAGATGGTTCAGGAGCATTCTCCATCAATGTATTTGCTTTGGCTTTAAAATTTTGAACTATAACTTCCTGAATATGGCCATACTTTTTATGGAGTTCTCCAATCGCGAAAATAGATTCAAGTCTCTCTAGTCTCGTTTCACCTATTCCAATAAGAATACCTGTAGTGAATGGAATGTTTCTTTTTCCTGCATTGATTAGAGTTTTCATTCTAAAGGCTGGTTCTTTATCTGGTGATCCGTAATGTGGCTGCCCTTTTTGACAAAGGTTTGATGACAAAGACTCTATCATTAGTCCCATTGACCCACTCAATGGCTTCAGCATATCTAACTCAGATTCTGTTAAGCATCCAGGGTTAAGATGAGGTATCAAAGAGGTATGCTCTAAGACTGCTTCTGCACATGCAGCAACATATTCATTTGTTGTCTGATAACCCATTGCTTGTAATGCAACTCGGGCTGCTTTGTATCTTAGTTCGGGCTTATCTCCCAGGGTAAATAGCGCTTCGTGACACCCGTTCTCTTCTCCCTTCTTAGCTATTTTGATAACTTCTTCAATAGGTAAATATGGTGATTTAACTTTTTTTGGTGTTTTGGCAAACGTACAGTAATGACAAACATCTCTACATAAAAAAGTCAGTGGTATAAAGACCTTTGGAGAATATGTTAATTGATTGAAATAGTATTTCTGTTTTTTTAAAAATGCTTGTTGGACTAGATAATCAGAAAGAGCGATATTAGACAAGTCCAATAAGTCGCCTTGGAGGCAACCATCTGAAGCAAGTAGATTTTTTAAACTATTATTAGAATGTTCCTGTATTTCCAATCTATTCACCTCGGACATAATGCTTCAGTTTGAAGTAATCATCTTCTGAGTCAAGGTCATCCTGAAGTGACTCAATAGAAAGATTATTCCAGTTACAATTATTATTTTTAAACTCCGTTAGAAATAACTCATAACTATTTATACCAAATCGTAAGGTAAATTTCATTGCGCGATCATAAAGAAGACAATTCGTTCCAATATTATCAACATCCGAAACAATATTGATAATTGACTCATTAAATGAGCTAACCAGATACTGAATATCTATCTGATTAATTTTTGGTAGGTCTGCATGCATAATTAATATTGGATTAGTTGATTTGAAGCTATTAATAGCTTCATGCAGCGCATTATTTAAAGACGAATTAGTAAAAAATGTTGAAGTGCCCTCTATAACTAAATCAGGATCATTGGTGACCAAAGTTATTGAATCGCAGATACTAGATTGAATTAATGCCTTGATAGTTTGATTGGCCATTGCTTTTGAAAGGTCTGATCTTTGTTGCTCAGATAGGATGCTGGCAAGGCGCCCTTTTGAGTTACTAAACTTTTTAATAGGGATGAATGCAGATATCTGCATGTTACTTGAGTTCCAAATAATCAATCACTGATTGTGCAAGGTTAATTTTAGAATCTAGGTTATTCATGACCAAGTCTGCAAGTGATACTTTGTATCCCATATTTTTAATTAACTTTTCCTCTTGGTGGTCGCTGGCATCGATGAATAAAGTCTGAGCATATTTAGAGTAATATTTTGCAATAGTTAAGACAGATGTATCCATGCCAAGCTCTTTCATCATTTTAGAAGTTGGGCCTTTTAAAGATTTTGAATTAACAATTGGACTAACAACATTAACTCTTTCAGGGTGTGATTGTAAATATTCATTCAGAGGTTCTAGCTGAATGATGGGACTAATGCTCACAAAAGGATTTGATGGGCAAATGATAATCTCGTCAAAGTTATCAAGCTTGATGAGGGGATTAAACTTTGCTTTATCAAGACCTTTAAATACAAAATTAGTAACTGAGGGCTCACATTGAAATTTTACAAAATATTCCTGGAAAGATAAGAGTCTATTTTGAGTTTGTATGTATGTCTCAACTAGATCATCGGTCATAGGTAAAATATTAGTTTTTAAACCAAATCTACTCGCTAATTCTTGGGTAGCTTCGGAAAGACTTGAACCATTTGAAATGAGCTGGGTTCGTATAATATGGGTTGCAAGATCTTTGTCGCCTAGTTGAAACCAAGTTTCCCCACCAAGGTTTTTTAGAGCAGATAACATTTCCCATGACTCATTGGCCCTGCCCCAACCTTTAGAGAGATCAGACTCATTAGACAGCGTATACATTACAGTATCAAGATCTGGACAAATTTTTAGATTAAAATGAGTGAAATCGTCGCCAGTGTTTACAACTATTGTAAAGTTTGATTCAGGTAGAATTTTAGAAAATCCTAGTGCTAACTTAGCTCCGCCAACTCCACCGCATAGAAGTAAATAATTTTTCATCTAAACAAATCCTCTTCCTCACTCCTAATTAGCTCCTCTCCATTGCTTGACCTAGAGAAGTTATATTTATAGCCTCTAATTAAAACAATTGGTTTCTTCTGGTCCGCCTGGCCCATTAACAGAGAAGCTGCTGCCGCGAGCTCATCTGCGACTGCTATTTGAGTGACTTTCAAAATATTTCCATATAGATCATGCTTACCTCTTTCATCAACCACGCATTCTATGTTTGAGCTGCCAATCGCAAACCCTACAATGCCATTCCTAAAAGGGCGACCCATGGTGTCAGTAATTATTAAAGCAATGTTTCTATTGAGACGTTTGCTAATAGTTGAACACAATTTTTTTGCTGACAGGTCAGGATTCTCAGGAAGCAAAAGAACCTGATTGGATGATTGATCTATGTTGGATCGATCTATCCCAGCATTAGCGTGAATGAAGCCTAGCTTATGCTCCACAATTAATACCCCCATCCTGTGACGAACTACTAGTTTTGATTCATTTAATATCGCCTGAACAAATTGTGGATCTTTATCGATTTTTCTGGCCAATAAAATAGCGTCAGAACTTGGAGTTAATGTTGATATATCTAGGTATCTATTTTCACTTTTAGAAACAACTTTTTGTGCAACAGTTAAAATATCGCCATCTTCGAGATTAATATTCTGCTGAGTTAATTGATTAATTATAAGATTAGCTAGATCATCACCAGGATGGATCAAAGGAAAACTCTCTAATGCTGTTAGGTTAAGTGAATTGATATTATTTCTCGAAATCTAAAGGCCTGTAATTTTTATACCAGAATGTTGCAGTGAATGCTTTTTATTGATGGTAATCAAAATTGATGTCAAGGCTTCAGCAGCAACTGAGTTACACAAAGGACCAGCATGCCAACCCTTTAATCCTGCATCGGCTACAAGAGCTATAACAGTAGTCCTTGCTTCAAGAAAATCCCCAGAAACAAGAACATCACAATCAATTTCCTGGTCTGTTTGTAATAATTCAGCAGAAATATTTTGAAAAGCCGAAACAACTATACTGTCTTCGCCCAGAATACCTTGAGCTTTCATTGCAGCAGAGCCTTCTGAGGGAAGTTGAACTCTCATAACCTTTGGTGGAACTAAAGGAACAGTCGCATCAATTAAGATTTTATCTTTAAGTTTATTTTCAATACTCTTAAGTGTTTGCTCTTGATGTGCAAAAGGCACTGTAATGCATGCTATCTCAGCTGACTCTGCTGCATCAATATTTAACATCCCTGACGATTCTGTGAGACCAAGCTCCTCAGCAATCTGTTTAGCTTTATTGATATCCCTGCTTCCGATTAGTACCTCATGCTTAGCTTTAATCCACCTCGAAGCTAACCCCTTGCCTAATGCTCCTGTGCCACCAAGAATTGCTATTTTCATTTACGTTCCCCAAAAATTTACAATAATAATATTAAGATTATACAAACTTATTGATGAAGGAATATGGATCAATATGAATAAATTTCTTAATTCAATTAAGGCTTCTTTGTTATCAATGATGTAATATTTAATGAAAAACATTTAATCAATGCATTTTTAGAGAAGATTATCTAATAAAGGAAAGAAGAATGATAAATATTAACTTTAAAAAGAAAGTAATTCTGATTACTGGTGGCACCAAGGGAATTGGCGCAGTCATAGCTAAAACTTTTTTAAAGTTAGACGCAAAAGTTGTAATTTTGGCTCGACAAAAACCAAAACGAACAATCCAAGCTAGGGGAAATAAAGCAATCTTTATTGAATGCGATATTAGGAGCAATAAATCAATTGATAATTTAATTAATGAGTTAAAAAAATCACATGGAACTATTGATGTTCTTATAAATAATGCTGGGGGCTCCCCTCTAGTAAAAGCTATATCAGTCTCTCACAAATTTCATCAAGCGATTATTGACCTAAATCTCACTGCTCCTCTAAATCTAAGTCAAAAAATTGCAAGAATTATGATGAAGCAAAATAGCACATCAAATATTATAAATATATCGAGCGTTGTTGCATCTAGACCAACCCCAGGAAGCGCCGCATATGGAGCCGCAAAAGGGGGGCTGATAAATCTCACCAAAACTCTTGCACTGGAATGGGCCCCAAAAATCAAGGTAAATTCTATTATTGTTGGTTACATAGAAACTGAAAATTCTATTCTTCATTACGGAAGCAAAAAAGAAATTAACAAAGTAGCAAAAACTATTGCCATGAAAAGAATGGGCGAGCCAATAGATGTAGCAAATGCATGCGTGTTTTTTGCATCTGATCTAGCTAAGTGGGTAACAGGATCTGCATTAGAAGTTCATGGTGGCGGAGAATCACCCTCTTATCTTGATGCAGCAAATCCAAAAAGATAAATTATATTTTACTACTATCCAAATAATTTTCTAACTAGTCTGTTTCCCCAAAATATTTTTAGAGCACCTTTGAGTTGATCAAATGACTTATCTGTATAGGGGTAAGCTGATGCTGATTTTTTACCAATAATTATAGGCATTGCGTGAGCATATCCAAGCAAACCCTCTTTACCATTTACGACCCCTATGCCACTATTTTTTACGCCACCAAATGGAACCTCATTAACACCATAGCTCATGGCCATATCATTTACTGAACAAGCTCCTGTTTCTATAGACTGAGCAATTTTTTGACCTTTGGCTAAATCTTTTGTCCAGACATTTCCGTTTAAACCATAATGAGATTGATTTGCTAAAGATAAAGCTTCATCCTCAGAATTAACTTTCATAATACACATCACTGGCCCGAATGTTTCGTCCTTCATAATTTTCATATCATGGGTGACCTCAGTCATTACAGTAGGTTCAAAGTAAAGACCTTGAAAAGCTGGATTTCTTTTTCCACCAGCTAGGACAGTAGCACCTTTTGCAATGGCGTCATCTACATGATCTTCAATAATATCTATTTGCTTATCCCAAAATGTAGGGCCTACATCCCCTTTGCAGTCATTTGATTGAACAAGTGAATTTGTAATTGATACGACTTTTTCAACAAATTCATCATAAATATCTGCCATCACATAAACTCTTTCAGTGCCACAACAGTATTGACCAGCATTCATAAAGGAGCCTACAACGGCACCACTAGCTGCGTCTTGAACATCAGCATCGGAACATACAATCATTGCATCTTTTCCGCCAAGCTCTAGACTAAAGGGAATAAGCATCTCCCCGCACTTAGAAGCAATTTTCTTGCCTGTAGCAACACTGCCGGTAAAAGATACCTTATCTGGTCCTTGGCTGATAAGTTCAGCACCAGTTTCGCCATCACCGATTAGGGTTTGCACCAAGTGAATGGGTGCATCAGCTAATGCAAAGATCTCTTGAACCATAGCTCCAGACATTGGTGTAACTTCAGAAGGTTTAACAATAACGCTATTCCCACATAGTATTGCTTGAATAACAGGGTTAATTGAAAGGATAAATGGGCCATTCCATGGCGTAATCACTGCGACAACACCTCGAGGTTTGTATGTGATGATTGTTTTCTTTAAAAACCGCATCGGACCATGCATCTTAATTTTTTTATCAGAAAGCCATTTCTCAGCTCTTTTGGCATAAAATACCAATGAATCAACAGCTGAAAATACTTCCATGGCCATGGCTTCTTGAATAGGCTTGCCAGTCTCACGCATTACAACATCCATAATTCTATCTTGTTGTTGAATCACAATATCGGCAATTCTATGCATCAGCTCTACCCTTTCTTTAAGAGTTGTTTGCTTCCATTTAGATTGAGCAATTTTTGCCTGCGTCATGACTAAGGATATTTCATCAGATGTTGCGCAATCATATGTATCAATATGTGATAGGTCTACAGGACTTTTGAGAGACAGCTGCTTGCGACCACTCTCTGAGTGAGATATAGAAAAAATAGCCATAATTAAAGCTCCTTAAGTTTTGCTTCTAAGATTGGGGTGACGTGATTATTAATATGGGCATTTAAACCCATTGGCATAATTTCGTAATGCTCCAGCTTCCTAACAACTTTAATCATTATTACTGTAAATTTATATAAAGCCAAAGTATAAAAGTAGTCAAAATTATCTGCGTTAAAACCAGTCAAAGCTTCCCATTTAGCTATAGTAGCAACAGGTCCTGGAAATCCAGGTAATCTTTCTACTCCAACGCCCTTGCTGTTGCAATCGTCAATAGCGATGCCCCATGCTAAGTCCATACAAGGATCGCCCAACGATGCCATTTCCCAATCAAGAACTGCAGAGATTTCTCCATCAGGTAAGTACATTATGTTTGCACATCTGGAGTCTCCCCAGATAACGGTAGATTGATTTGATACAGGTTTGTTCGCAACTAACCATTCACGGGCCTGATCAGCAACTGGATGGGCCTCTCCTTCCATTGCCCAATCATGGAAATTAAAATAATAATTTAGCTCTTGATCTAGGTAATTACCAGCTAATTCAGGTCTATTTAAAAACTCATACTCACCAGTCGAAATATCTATCTGATGAACTTTTGACATCTCTTCAACCCAGCCCCACCAGATTTTTTCTCGAACTTCTTCTGAAGATTCAGCAACCCAGCCCTCTTGATGGAAGGGTGGATTATCAGAAGGGGCATCCCCCTGAGCCATTTCCATAACATAAAATGAAGTTCCAAAAACTTCATCACTTTCTTCGTACCAAAGAACATTTGGAACTTTAATATTATGAGCAGACAATTTTTGCATGATTAAAAATTGTTTATGGATATCGTAATCAGGAAAAACAAAAAAGCCTTCGGGATAAAACCTTAAAACCATTCCTTTTTTAATAGTTTCATCATTGAGAGAGTATGAAACTTCAAAACTTAAAGTTTCGTTAGAAAAACCAGTGTTCTCTGGACCACCCAAAATTTTAACACTTATATTTGTTGCGGCATCAAGCTTATTTTTCAACCAGGATTGAAAAATTATTTTAGTCTCTTCTTGATTTCTTTCTTGAGGTTTTGGCATCTTAAAAATTATATGATTTACTACTAACCATAATATATATTTATTAAATTAAAAAGAAATAATATGACTCAAACATTTAAGCAAAAGTGGAATGAATTTTGTGACGAGCTTAAGTCCATTGGAGATATAGTTTCAAGCCAAAAACATCTAACGGAAACTGATGAGGTTGAAGGCTACAGGTATCTTACAAGATTACTTAGACTGTCTTTAGAGATGAATATTGAGCATTCTGATGCAAATCATCCTTCGTTTTATAGCCTCTCACATGAAACTGCAAAAATTGGCGCCGATAATCCAGATAATATTTATTTAAATTCAAATATTAACGGTGCTTTCACTTATAAAGTATATGGCAACATTGGGGAAGCAGACTACTTAAGCTTTGGTCTCAAGGAAAATAGATATTCTATAGATGGAACTATGGTATCTATGGGAGAAATAAATCTATCTGGAATGAGCGTCACCGAAGACGGAGACTTTATTTTGACCTTAGGACCGGAGCAAACATCTCTTAATTATTTACATCTTCCAGCTCAAGCAAATATGCTTATTGTTCGCCAAACCTACTCACGTCGACTTGAACAAAAGCACTCAGTAGTAAATATAAAGAATATTGCCGTTCCAAATGATCCAATTCTTCTTTCAAGTGATGAATTAAATCGTCACCTTCAAAATTCTCTCGGATTCATAAGAGGTACTTCAACCACATTTCTTAAATGGGTTAAAGAGTTTAAAAAGAACCATAAAAATGCACTTCCTTTAGGCGATCAAAATTTTTTTCAGGCAGCAGGAGGAGATCCAGAAATATTTTATCTTCATGGCTACTATGAGTTCAATTCTGATGAGTTCCTTGAAATTAAATCTGAAATTCCTAATTGTAATTTTTGGAATTTTCAACTTGAAAACTATTGGATGGAATCATTAGATTACAGGCATAATAAAATCCACTTAAACTCCTCAACAGCAGCATTAAACTCAGATTCATCTGTAAAGATTATCGTGAGTCATTCACCTCTAAATGTATCTAATAACGTTATTACTGAAGGAAGGAGCAACGGTGCAATGTTACTACGCTGGATAGGGTCTGACACCTGCCCCTTACCAAAAGTTGAGGTTAAGTCAATAGCAGAACTAGAGGTGGATGATGCTTAATGCTAAAGAAATACTAAAAGAATCAAAAAAAGTTACAGGCCTTGATAATCTAGGTAACCATCTATTTGAAGAGGGTTTTAATAAATTAGTAAATTCAATTAATACTGAGGCTGACCTAAATGAGATTGGTATTCAAGCACAGCATCATAGATTAATAGGTGTGCTTTCAAATATGCTAAGAATTGAAGATGCTGTTAAAAATTACCCTGAAATACTAGATGAGCAAATAGTTGCGCCAATTGTAATTGTTGGTTTGCCAAGAACCGGCAGTACCATGACGCATAGATTATTGGCTGCTGATCCCAGGCACACGGCAATGCTTTGGTGGGAAGGGAGATATCCAGCAATGCTGCCAAATGAAGAGCGAGGTAATCCATCTGAGAGAATGGCTTTAGGAAAAGCAGAAGTTGATGCTGTTGTTGCAGCTTCTCCAGATGCATTAACTATTCACCCATGGGACTACAAAGGAGCAGATGAGGAAATCTTGCTTCTTGAGCATACTTTTTTTAGCACGGTTCCTGAGTCATTTATGAGATTGCCTACTTATTCATCTTGGGTTGAAGAGCAAGATCATATTCATGCATACAAGCAATTAAAAATCATGCTCCAATATCTTCAATGGCAAAACCCTGGGAGAGATAAAAAGAAATGGGTTTTAAAATCACCTCATCATCTTGGTTTTATCGATAAATTACTTATGGTATTTCCCGACTCAAAAGTGATTCAAACTCATAGAGATCCTCAAAAAACTGTACCTTCATTCTGCTCCATGTGTGCCAATCTGTTTGAACCTTTAACCAATAGTTATGATAAAAATAATATTGGCTTTCACTGGGCGAAAAAATTAGCAAAAGTATTGAACCACTGTATGGAAGTTAGCAATTCTAATCCTGAAAATTTTTTGAATCTAGATTTTCTTAAAATGATCAAAGATCCAATTTCTGAAATGTCGATTGTCTATAATTTCATAGGTCAGGATTTTACTGACCAAGCTGAGAATGCAATGACTGCCTGGAAAGAAGAGAATCAGCATGAGATGGGAGCCCATCAATATTCACTAGAAGAATTTGGGTTGGAATCCACATTCATAGAAACTAATTTCAATAATTATATAAATCAATATATTAATAAGGAGAATTTATGATTCTAGATAATAAGGTAGTGATTGTTTCGGGAATTGGTCCGGGTCTTGGTCAAGAATTAGCTTATGGAGCAGCACGAGAAGGAGCAAAGCTTGTAATAGCAGCAAGATCAACTGAGCTCTTAAATAAACTCCAGGCAGAGATATCAGGCTCAGGATCGGAGGTTATTGCAGTTCCTTGTGATATAACCAAGCCCGAAGATTGTGAAAACTTAGTAAATAAGACACTAGATCAATATGGCCAGATTGATGGACTCTTAAATAGCGCATATAGAGCCGGAGACTTCAAAGAAATTTGTGATTCTGATTTTAATGATTGGCAAGAAACAATGAATACTAATTTCTTCGGAACCATGAATTTAACCATGGCGACAGTAAAAAAAATGGAATCAAATGCAGCAATAGTAATGATCAATAGCTTAATAACTAAAAAGCCTTTGCCAACTCAAGGGGGTTATGCAGCCTCAAAAGGTGCCCTCGCTACTGCCACAAAGATACTTGCAAAAGAATTAGGACCAAAGGGTATTAGAGTAAATTCTGTATTTATGGGTTGGATGTGGGGACCTCCGGTTGAGATGTATGTGAATTATACAGCTGAGGCTATGGGCGTTTCACCAGACACTGTCATATCTGGTGTTACTAAAGATATCCCTTTAGGTTTAATACCCGATGATAGTGACTGTGCAAATGCGGCTTTATTTTTAATATCTGACCTTGCAAAGGTAATTACCGGAGCTAGCTTAGATGTAAATGGTGGAGAATTCATGTCTTAATGAGTATCGTGAAAAATTTATTCGTCAAGGCAAAATAAACTATTTATACTTTTTTTCACTTTACATTCTTTCAATACACTTTATTAGTTAAACTTTAGTCATGGGATTTAATAAAGATATTTACACGGTCGATTTAATGCTTGGTATTCCAGAAAAGGAAGATCGATCAGAATGGTATACATTTATGGAGCCTCTTCTAAGAGACGAAGAATCAAAGTCCATGTTTAAAATGCCTGCTCAATACATGTTCAAAGATATACCGGAAACTGGCTCTCATGATGATTTTGTGCAATACACTCTTGAGGAGATGGATAAACACAATATCAATCAAGCTATGATTGGTTTTCATGAAAAATCAGAGGTAAAAATCTTAGCAGGAAAGAATTATCCTGATCGCTTCTTTTTTGACTTACCAGTTAATCCTAATACTCCAAATGAAGCAGAAAATATTAAAAGAAACTATGAAAAATTTGGAATAAAAGCAGTGAGTGCATTTCCTTCTGGTATGTATCCACAAGTGCCAATCAATGATCAAAAATGGCATCCCATATATGAAATGTGCGTAGAGTTAGATTTGCCCTTTTTTTGTTGTGTTGGTGTGCCGGGTCCAAGAATACCCATGGCTCCACAAAAAGTTGAACTTATTGATGAAGTTTGCTGGTTTTTTCCTGAGCTCAAATTTGTTATGCGTCACGGCGCTGAGCCATGGACAGCTTTGGCTTGTAAACTGATGCTTAAGTATCCTAATCTTTACTATTCTACTAGTGCCTTTTCCCCAAAACATTATCCAGAGGACATTATTAACTTTGCCAATACGAGAGGCAAAGAAAAAATAATGTATGCAGGATATTTTCCAATGGGCTTATCTCTTGATAAAATTTTCTCTGAAATGGCAAATGTTCCCTTGAAAGATGATGTTTGGCCAATGTTTCTTGGTGAAAATGCAAAAAAACTTTTAAAATTATAATAACTTATTAAAAATTATGAATGCCACAAAAAGATATCCGATGCCCCTTCCATTTGGATGGTATGTAGTCAGCTACGCAAATGAACTCAAACCTGGAGAAGTCAAAGCTGTGAGGTACTTCGGAGAAGACCAGGTGCTGTTTAGAGGAGAATCAGGGAAAGCTGCCATGCTAGATGCTTATTGCCCTCACCTAGGAGCTCATTTGGGTCATGGTGGGATCGTTAAAGATGATTGCATCGAATGCCCTTTTCATGCATGGGAATGGAATATTGATGGAAAGGTAGAAAATATACCCTATGCAAAAAATATTCCCCAGAGAGCTAAAGAAGCTAAAATATTTACATACCCAATTACTGAAAAAAATAATCTTGTATATGCTTGGTATCATCCAAAAGGAGAAGAACCAACTTATGAAGTTGAGACTTATCCCGAGGTTCTTGATCCTCAATGGTCGGATAATTTTGTTTCTTATGAGTATATCGTTAATTGCCATATTCAAGATATGGCTGAGAATGCAGTGGATGCTGCGCACTTTCAATATGTCCATGGTGTTGTTAGCTATCCTGAGTTTGAGGTAAGTTATGACAAACAAAAACGTATTTCTGTTCAAGAGGCAAACATGGAAACGCCTCGTGGAACAATTAAAGGAAGAATTACAGCTTACTCTAATGGACCTGGCGACAATGCAACAAAATTTGAAGGGATTTGCGATACTCTGTTACTTGGCTCAACAACTCCGATCGAAGGTGAACAATGTATTGTACGTTTTGCCTTTTTACAAAAAAAGATAAATGGTGAAGAGCCAGTTGGTGGAGTTGGTGCTGCGATTATTAAAGATATTAATAAACAAGTGAAAGAGGATATTCCTATCTGGGAAAATAAAAAGTTCGCTGATAAGCCTGTGCTTTGCGATATGGATGGACCGATTGCTAAATTTAGAAAGCAATATGCTACATTCTATGTTGACTATGATGAAGCCAAAAGTATTGCTGCTCTAAATTTAAACTAATTTACTGAACTAAGAATTTTCAGGAGATCGGTTTCAAGACTTATATCTGGCTTTTCAACTATTCTTCCTATCTCCTTATTATTTCTTAATAAGATAAAAGTTGGTGTTTTTTTAACCTTAAAGTCCTGTCCTCTATTCTGAAGATCATTCTTCATAAAGTTAAGTCCAATTAGATGAATATGATTCTCTGGGACATCTAGTTTATTTAGAAGGCGAAGAAGGCGAGGAACCTCTCTTTTGCTGTCATGGCACCAAGTAGCAAAGAAAACATAGATTTCAATATCTTTAAATAATAAAGGATCGAATAAATTATTAGTTTCATATTTCCAATAATTTGTTTCAAAGCCTTCATGAATTTCAAATAAGCTTTTGATTGATATATCACCAACAGGATAAAGGTCACTCAAATCGCTGTCTGATGAGCTCAAGGTTGATATAAAAAGGAACAAAAAGCTGAGCTTAAAAATTTTCTTCATATAATTAGAAGGGATAATAGTAAATAATACTTAGCTTTCAATTAATTCGAAATCAAATTTGCTCACTCCACATTCAGGGCAAACCCACTCATCGGGAATATCATCCCAACGAGTGCCAGCTGGGATACCGTCATCTGGATCACCAAACTCCTCGTTGTAAATATAGCCACATATCACACATTCGTATTTTTGAAATTCCATTAGGAGCCCTCCATTACAGATTTAATTTTCTCATGCTCTTCTCTCCCAAGTGAATGACTTAAAAGCATATATGAAGCTATGCAGTAGCAAATAATCGGGACAAAAGTATAAATATAAAAAACAGCCATTTTGGATGACTCTGTATTATCAACCCCAAGGCTTATATCAAATCCCCACATTAGCTCTAAAACTAAATAAGGGATTACAGCAGCAAGACCAAATCCAACCTTGGTAATAGTTGTGAGATAAGAAAAAACAGTTCCAGATATATTTTCATCATGATCAAGAGAGAGCTTATCTGAGATATCAGCAATAATGGCATTGATTAAGGGCATTGGCCCAGAGAATGAAAAGCCATATAGAACAATAAAAGATCCAACAGCAATTAATTTAATGCCTGAATCAAGGTCCCGCACAATAAAAAATCCTACAAACCCAATTAGCAAAACAATAATTGCATATAAGCAAGATATGCCTGCAGCAAAATGCTTTGAAGTTTTAATGCTCAGGTATCTCCACACACCCAATCCAAAGACACTAACTAGGTAATACATCAACATAAGTCTTGAGGAATATTCAGGTAACTCCATGACAACATCCATCCATATCAAATACAAAGCACCATTTAGAGACATGCAAAAGGCAATCAATGCTGCCGCCAAAACAATTTTGTTGAGCATGGTATTAGCAAATAAACTTTTAAAGGTTTTTAATGGATTCTCAATTTTAGATATTACTTTTTCTGATTTTGCATCCGGAACTTGATACAGCCCATTCAGAGTTATTATGGGTATTGAAATTAAAACAAATACTCCAATTGCAGATACTTTAGCTGTTAAGGAAGTGTCGTATAACTCTACAATTGCGGGAATTGCTATTACACAAAACATTCCAAGTAAGGACATTAATTCTCGAAGAGTCAATAACCTTGTTCTATCATCGTAGTTTGGTGCTAGAAAAGTTGACCACGAAAGCTGAGTAATTGAACTCAAGGTAAAACTCAAGTAAACCAAAAATAATGAAAGAAAAAAATAAAGACTAGATGGGTTAGAGGTTGGAGGTAAAAAAATTAAATAAGTTGCAACCATAAAAATTGGTGCAGAGATAAAAATCCAATGCTTATGTTTGCCCCACTTAGATGGAAACCTATCAATAAGCACTCCCATAAATGGATCGGTAGCTATATCGGTAAGCCTTCCTAAAAAGAATAAAATTCCAACAACGGATAACCCCAGCCCTAAATCGCCGGCATAGAAAGGCAGTATAAAAATCCATATTGGCATCCCAGCTGCAGATGTTGGGAAATTTAACGCTGCAAAAGACAGTCGCTGAAAAAGTTTATTTTTCAAAAGAGTTAAACGTTAAACACGTCTCTCATTGAAATTATTCCAACCAAATGTTCATCGGAAAATACAGGTAGATGTCTAATTTGATTTTCAATCATTAGTTTTTTTGCTTCAGAATTTGAAGTTTCCGGGCATGTAAAAATTAATTTTCTAGTCATAACATTTTTTACAGTCTTTGTATGGAGAGAATCAGCACCCCCGGATAGCGCATAAACTATATCTCTTTCTGTCAAAATACCCACAACGGAAGACTTGCATAGATGGTCTGATGAGCCTGCTTTAGCAATCATAAGAGCACCAATTTTGTTCTTTTGCATTAATTTCGATGCCGCAAAGAGGTCCGAATCCTCTGATACAGTGAATATATCCCAATATCTTTGCTCGTTTAAGTGATCTTTGACTTTTTTCATAGGTGTATTTTTGCTATTATAATGGGATTGGCCTTTGGGTAGTTATTATACATAGGCTTAACTAATACATAACCATACTTATTATGAAAAAATTTAACTCTCTTTTATTTGTATTTTGTGCGCTTTTGCTTTCTCTTCCTGCATTTGCTGCTGATAAAGGTTTTATTGGAGAGGACGGAACTGAGATTGAAGTCACGCGAATCTCGAATCCAGCCCCCGTATATCCACGTCGAGCAATCAGAATGGGCTTGGAAGGTTCGGTAAAGGTAGAATTTGATGTAGACACAGACGGATCTGTATTGGATCCATATGTGCTTGAAAGCAATCCAGCTAGTACTTTTGATAGAGCGGCAATTAAAGCTGTAAGAAAAATTTTATACCAACCACCAACCTTTAATGGAACATCCGTTAAAGTTAATAATGTTCAAATTGTTATAATTTTTAATCTAGCAGACTAACTCACTACTTTTACATACCCTCAGGTTACTAATGCCTATAAGACTCCAGTTACTTCTATTTGGAGTGCTTGGCAATGTCCTCGTTGCAGCTATTTTTGTATTCTCTTTTGATTATCGAGAAAATATTCAGGAAGATTCGTCTAATGAGTCTCTTTTAACTCTCTACGAATCAGCCTGGTATCAGACATATAACAAATCTTTTGATGTAATGTCTAATTGGCTTCCAGTCACTGGCGGGAATGCATTTTACTGGGAACCTGACTCAGAAATTTTAATCGATGAAGTGGATTCAAGTAACACTTTTACAAATCCAATACTGGATACCATTAGCTCAGATAAAAGAGGAGAGGTCCAATACTTACTTGATATAATTTTTGAAGAAGAGTTCGATTACGGAAATTTAAGTTACGTAATGGTTTATAATGCTACTGGGTCAAGAATATACTGTGAAAGTGCCTATGATCTTCTTGGTATTAATCCCTGCTCTCCTGATGCTATACCAGACTTTGTTAGTAATTTAGATTCCTTTCTTGAGGATTCTTCCTCAAGGCCAAGACAATCTATTGTAAAGATCAGAGATAAGGAAGGAGATGAATCATCCACGCTCAATCAAGCCTTGAGCTTTCCAATTAATATTGATGGAGAAACTCTTGCAGTTGTAGCCATGGGAGTCGATATTAGAAAAGGTCTTGAGATTTTTGAAGATGAATTTGAGGTAAGAACAGCTATCAAAGCTGAATTCGGTTTGATTTCATTAAATGATTATTACACTCAATTTGGAGATGCCGAAGAAGACTTTTTTAGTGAGAATTTCGATAAATTAACGCTTAAGGCTGGTTTATTTAAGAAATTAAATGGATCAAGGTATTCAACAAAAGATACTGAACTTGGAGCTTCGATTACCCTCCTACCTTTAAGCTCATATTTATCTGCTGATGAGGCTCAGTTATATGTATTTAAAGATGAAAGGGAAAACATTCTAAGAGCCACCAATGTCTTGAACCTTACGTACATTGCGGCTATTTCTTTTGTAATTTTTATTATTTCATTGATTGCTTATATTACTACAAGGACTTTTGGCGGCATTACTAAAGCTATTGAAGTATTAGAGGGTTTGACAAAAGGTGATCACTCGCAAGAAATGCCACTTCGAAAGGGCATGCTAGCATCTGAAACTGATGAAGTAGGACAGCTCTCAACCGCTTTAAAAAGCTATAAATCTCATTTGGTTGAAATGGAATCAATTCGCGAAGATCAAGCAAAACGTCGCCATGAAAGAGATGAAGTAATTATCGAAAAAATGTCAGCCTTAGCTGATCAGTTAGATGGTAGTGCAAGAACATTAATTCTAAATGATATTAAAAAAATGAAAGACCTTGCAGATAATGCAGACAGAAAATCTAGCGAAGAAGCATCTGTTGAATTAATGCTAGTAGCATTTTCTAGAATGTCTGATGAGGTGAATGGTCTTATTGATGCAAGAACTGGTGAAATGGAAACTGCAAGAGATGAAGCTAGAGATGCGAGTGATCAGAAAACTAAGTTCTTTGCGAATATGAGCCATGAACTTAGAACTCCTTTAAATGCAATTTTAGGATATGGAGAGATGCTCTATGAGGATTGTGAAGATCTTGGGTATGATGATCTATTACCTGATTTAAAAAAAATTACATCTTCAGGATCCCACCTTCTATCACTCATTAATAATATTTTAGATCTATCTAAAATTGAAGCTGGAAAAATGGAATTATTTATTACTAGCTTTGAGATTGAGAACATGATTCAAACTATTAAAGATGTGTCTGAACCCCTTGCAGCTAAAAATGATAATGGGTTTATTATTAATCTTGATGGTGCAATGGGATCTATGTCCCAAGACGAAACTAAACTTAGGCAATGTCTCACAAATTTTTTGAGTAATGGATTTAAATTTACTAAAAATGGAACTATCACGCTAGAAGCTAAATCTCGCATGGAAGGTGATGTAGAATTTATTGATTTTCTTGTAATTGACACAGGCGCAGGAATGAGCGCAGAGGGAGTGGCAAAAGTGTTCGAGGAATACACTCAAGCTGAACGCTCAACATCCGCAAATTATGGTGGAACAGGCCTAGGTCTTCCTATCTCTAAAAAGTTTGCTGAAATGATGGGCGGTAATGTTGTTGTAACAAGTGAGGAAGGTGTTGGCTCAGTCTTTACCCTTTCAGTACCACGTGAGTGCCCTGAATACAATGAGGATGATGTTGATAGCAACGTCATTAATTTAGATTCTAATGATAATCTTGTTGTACTCGTCGATGATGATGTAGCAATGCATGACCTAATCAAGAGAACTATATCAAAACTTAATCTAACGCTTATTGGTGCGACAAACAGCGAGAAAGGCATGGAATTAATCCGCGAAGTTAAGCCTAAGTTAATTCTGTTAGATGTTTTAATGCCTGGAAGAGATGGATGGTCTTTGCTTAAAGAATGTAAAACAGACAAGGAACTTAAAGATATTCCAGTCATCATGATCAGCCAGTTAAATCAATCAAATCTTGCTGCATCTCTTGGAGCGAATGACTACCTAACAAAGCCAATTGATCGAACACATTTTATTAACACTATACAAAGGCTTCTTGGTGGTGGAACCAAAAACCAAAAGGTTCTTGTAATTGATGATGATAAAGATGTAAGAGAACTACTATCACGACTTCTCAAGGATGCTGGTTATCGACCAATTGATGCAAGGGATGGAAAAGAGGGCCTCGAAAGAACAAAAGATGAACCTGCGCTAATTATTCTTGATCTGGAGATGCCTCGCATGGATGGATTTGAGTTTCTGGACAACTACATTAAAGATGTGCCTGAGAACAAAAGAGCGCCGGTACTAGTTTTCTCTGGCAAAGATTTAACCGATGTTCAAGAAGATCTTTTAAAGGAAAGAGTTATTGGGCTGGTCAAAAAGGATGATGTGTCAATGGATAATCTATCCAAGATGATACAAGGCATTATTAAAAGCTAAGGGTTAAGAAGAGCTTCAATCTTTTCTAATAATCTTTTAAAATCAACTGGTTTTGTATCAAAATCGTCAGCCCCACACTCGAGTGCTTTCTGTTTATCCGACTCTAATGCATGAGCAGTTAATGCGATAATAGGAATAGAACTAATAGAATTATCTGCCTTAGCTTGTATCGTAGCCTCCCATCCATCTAGAACAGGTAAACCCATGTCCATTAAAACGATATCAGGTGAATCCTTTCTCATCATATCTAAGCCAGCTTGGCCATCAACCGCCATAATAATGTCATAACCCCTTCTAGTTAATCGACGAGAAAGCATGTCTCGATTCATCTCGTTGTCTTCAACATAAAGTATTTTTGCCATGATTAGTCTCCCACCAATTCGCTATCCATTAATTTAAACCTATTCCTACCAGATTTCTTTGCTTCATAGAGGCGCTCGTCAGCCTTGTTCGTTAGATCAGCTGATGTGGCCGTTTCAGTTGAGAATGCAACTCCGCCACTAGAAGTAATTTTAATATCAATACCGTCAAATTGAACAGTATTATCATTTATTTTAATTATTAGTTTTTTACAAAATTCAGCAGCTTGATCTTGATTTAAGTACAAAATTGCTAAAAATTCTTCTCCTCCAATCCTGCCAACTATATTTGGTGAAGTTATTTCTGTTTCCAACAGCTGAGCAAATGAAATTAAAACGGCATCTCCCCCTGCATGACCATATGTGTCGTTTACTTGTTTGAAAAAGTCTATATCAAACATGATGGTAGTAAATTCTCTTTCCTGAGATTCATTGGCTTTTTCCATTGCCTCGTCCAAAGCCTCAAACACCACACGGCGATTAAATATTCCAGTTAACTGGTCTGTTGTAGCTTGAATGTGTAACTTATTAACAAGTTCTTTTTCACGCTCCCTCCAAAACTTCCTTTCCAATGCCGCTACAACCTTTGCCAACAGGATAGTTCCATTAATAGGCTTTGGTAGGTAATCTTGGGCTCCTAATTGGATACATTTAGAGATACTATCCACATCGTTAAAAGCGGACACCATAATGACGGGAAGCGACTCAGAATTATGCTCTTTTCTAAAAGTCTTAAGAAGCTCTAAACCATTAATATCTGGCAAAATTACATCTAGCAAAATTAAATCAGGTGTCTTTTTAAAAACCTCCTCTAAAGCTGTTTTTCCATCATAGGCGGTTCTGCAAGTAAGGCCTTGCATAGATAAACGTCTTTGGAGAACTTCACAGTTTGTAATATTGTCATCAACAATCAAAATGTCTGATTCTTTGATATCGTCATCAAGAGTAATCGAATATTCAATATCCCCGAGGGATTTAAATAAAGATTCAGCAGATTCTAATTGATTCGATACAGTATCATTATTTGAATCGATTTCTTCTCCTCTAATATAATCAACAAAATTCTCAATAGCTTTTTCAGTCTCTCTTGCTAGATTTATGATTTGTTGGAAATCTTCCAATGCAGATTCTTCAAGATCATCCTCGTAATCTTCCATCAATATTTCACTGTAGCCAATAATGGCATTAAGTGGCGTTCTAAGGTTATGACGAAGCTCAGAATATTCTTCAGGTGACTTCTTTGTTGCTTCTGCGTTAATCCCAGTATTTTGAACAAATGCAACTTCATATTGCTCTATCAGATGACTACAGGATGACTTGATTTGCGCTATCTCATCTTCTGATGTTAATTCTGCATCGGTAAGAACTTTCTCAACCATATCAACATAGTCAAAAATAGCATTTGCAGGGGTAATAAAATCTTGTTTAATTTGAGTTAAAACAATCTCTTCTGCGCCCTTAGAAGTTTCTTTGAGTGTATGTTTATCCATGCTCTTATGTGTCCTTAACTTTAAATGAATCCAGGAAATCAGGCCTATGCATTAAATACCCCTGACCAATTTTACAACCTAAATCTAACATCATCTGCTTATCCTCTTCAGTCTCAATCCCCTCACCTATCATCTCTAATTTAAGATCTCTGCAGACCTCAGAAACAAAGCTAATCAGTCTAGCTGTGGAAGGGTCAGATACGTTAAACGTAAAGTCTTTATCCAGCTTAACAACATCAATAGGAAGATCCCTGATGTATTTTAAGGACGCATAGCCAGCACCAAAATCATCTAAAGCAATTTTAATTCCCTTGCTCTTAAGAGTATTTAAAGATTTGGATGCAATCTTGATATCGGCAAGTTCAGCGGTTTCAGTTACCTCAAGCCCAAATTGATTTGGTGCAAGATTATGTTTTTCAACAAAATCTGTAAATATTGCACAAAAATCTGGATGCATGATGGTATGAGCAGAAACATTTAAGTACAAAGTAGCGTCTTTAAATCCTATCTCCTCTTTGATGGCAAAGAATTTTTCTAGCTGCACCAGGGATTCTAGAACAACAAGAGAAAATAAGCTTTCGCCTTCTATCTGGGGAATTATTTGATCGTTAGGTAGATAACCACCCTCTCCATCTTGAAGCCTTAAAAGAGCTTCTATGCCTGTAACCTCATTGGTCTCCAGATCAACTTGCTTTTGATAAGCAAGCTCTATGCGTTGATGCTCAATACAATCAATTGTCTTGCGCAAAGCATCAAGCCCTGACCTGGAAGAACATAAGAGTTCTATGAGCATAATTCCGTTGGATATATCTACTGGAATCATGTGAACCCTTGTTCGCATAAAAAAGTTAATCTTTCTTAATGCAATCTCAATTGGGGTATCGTAATAAAGAGCAATAGATTCTAAATCACCAAAGTTATTTGCTACTTGCTCGTCAATTTTTACAACAGATAATTCATCCAAGCTGGATAAATTAAAAATATAGTTTGCTGCAATATTCGCCCAAGCAATAGATCCATCTAGTTCATAAATAATATATGGGCTTGGATGATGCAGCAGCGATTTTGTTAAGTAGTTCAGCTCTTGGTCTTTTTCCATTTTTTATTAGCCGTATAATTTACTTTGTTTGATTTGCTCATCTACAAGCTCTGCGAAATCTTCAGCGAAGGTAATTTTAATAAAGTTCCATATCTCTAGATGTTTAGGTTCCTTGAAAAGGGTCTTAAATGATATCAACATAGCATTCCACTCATCTTCATCAAGCATGCCAATTTTGAATTGATAATACTGATTTTCTCTAGCTCTTAACATGACACTAAAGTAAGTCAGATAAACAGCATTTTCTTCTTTTGAGAGCTCCTCATTATTTCTAAGTTTAATTTTAGTGTCCACTAAAATAGGTTTCATTCCCGCTAGTGCAACTTTTTGATGTGAATCTGCAATGTTCTGTCTTGCATTTGCTCTGGCAACCCTATTTTGCTCTCGCAACTCAGTAACTAAGAAATATACTGTAATCAAGACGGTAAAAGGGCCAACAGTCTGGAGTATTAGGATGATATTTTGGAAGCTCATAAATTGCTAATATGTGTAAAATTATTACTTTAATATAAAGTTTTATTATATATCGGTAAAGAAACTAAGCTATTTAAAAATTAAGTTTTAAAACGGTTTATCGCCATCGATGGTAATCCTTTCTAACATTCTATGGGCAGGAAAATAATCATTCACTGGTTTATGCTGTGTACTTCTATTATCCCAAAATGCTATGGAGTTTGGCTCCCAGTTAAACCTACAAGTGAATTCAGGTGTTTTTACATGATCGTATAGAAAATTTAAAATAGACCGACTTTCAGAAAGTGTTAGCTCTAGGATTTTAGTTGTAAATAGTGAATTGACAAAGATAACTTTTTTACCGCTTTCTGGGTGTATTCGGATAACTGGGTGAATGACTGGTGGGTTAGCTTTCACAGCATCTTCTAGTTTTTCTCTACCACCAGGCTCTGCAAGACTTTCTTTGAAACCATAAGAGAAGTCATGCTCAGCATTGAGATTATCTAAAAAATCTTTCATAGGTTGAGATAACCCTTCATAAGCACTTGTCATGCTTGACCACAAAGTATCTCCTCCGTTGGGAGGACAGATTTTTGATCTTAGGATAGATCCCATGGGCGGATGCTGTCTAAATGTCATATCAGTGTGCCATTCTTCTATTTTAGAAGGATGTTCTGCTGTACTTTCTAGGATTGTGATTTCAGGAAAATTTGGGACTGTTCCATAAGCCGGGTGTGTTTGCAATGGGCCAAAAAAATTAGCCATTTGTTTATGTTGTTCATGTGAAATATTCTGATTTCTAAAAAAAATTACTTCATGCTCAACAAGCAACTCTCTAATTGCTGTAAGAACTTTATCTGAAAGATTAGTTGCAAGATCCACTCCGTGCAACTCTGCACCTAAAGCACCACCAATTAGTTTAACTATAAACATAAATTTTTAATTTAATTAATAACCAAGCTCAAATAATAGTATAAATAATAGAACATGTTAAATTAGCTCTATTAAGCAAGTAACGTATTTTTATAGATATTTATGATATTAACTCCAGAAAATCGAATCAAAGATTACACCGAAAAAGGATGGTGGGGAACAGATACTCTTTACTCTCTATTTATAGATGCGTGTGAAGAATCGGGAGATCGTGAGGCGCTTGTAGATGCCCCAAATAGATGTGAATTTACTTCAGGGGACCCTAGAAGACTGACTTTTAATCAAATAAAAACAGAAGTTGATAGGTATGCCTCTATTTTTTATGATGCCGGTTTTAGAAAAGATGACAAGATAGTTTTACAATTACCAAATATTGTAGAGCTTGCTATTTTATATATAGCACTATCAAAAATAGGTATCATTATTTCCCCAATTCCAATTCAATATGGAAAATATGAAATTACGAAAATTATTGATGATATTAATCCTAAGGGTTATATAGGGATCGCATCATTTAACTCAAAAAACTTTGCTGAAGGAATAAAAGAGGCTTTCGTAGATGAGCATATATTATTTTCAGTTGGTGATTCAGATGGATTTATAAACCTGAATAATAAAACTCTTGCAGAGAACTCTTTGTCTAATACAGAGACTTACATTCAATCCATTGCAAATTCAGCCAATGATATTTTAACTATTTGCTGGACATCTGGTACAACTGGAACTCCAAAAGGGGTGCCTAGGAGTCATAACCTCTGGATGACAATGGCTAGGGCTGCTTACCATTTAGCTAATACTCAAAAAGGAGACATCCTTTTAAATCCTTTCCCTCTTGTAAATATGGCAAGCATTGGTGGATTTTTGTTTAATTGGTTGATATGCAAAGGCAAGCTAATTCAACATCATCCTTTTGATTTAAAAATATATCTAAATCAAATGTCTGAGGAAAAGGTTAACTACACCATAGCGGCTCCGGCAATCATGAATATGCTTTTGAATAATAAGCCTTTGTTTGAGAATCTTGATCTATCTAACCTTAGGTCTATTGGATGCGGAGGAGCCCCGCTATCAGAATGGATGGTTGAAACCTTCCAAGACAATCATGGAATTACAATTCAAAATATTTTTGGCTCTAACGAAGGAATGAGTCTTTTAAGCACAAGAGATGATGTTGAAGATCCTAAGTTAAGAGCTGTGTACTTTCCGAGATTTGGGGTCGAAGGTTTCCAATGGAATAATCCTATTTCAAAGACAATCAAGACAAAGCTTATTGATTTAGAATCAAATGAGGAAATATTAAGTCCTACAATTCCTGGAGAGCTTCTCATTTCTGGCTCCACTGTCTTCGATGGGTATTGGAAAGCCCCAGAGGCAAACAGGGAAGTTTTTGATGAGGATGGTTATTTTAGAACGGGTGATATGTTTGAAATATCCTCGGATGACACTGAAAATAAATTTTATAAGTACTGTGGTAGATGTAAGGATTTAATAATAAGAGGTGGCATGAATATTTCACCAGAGGAGCTTGATTATCTATTAATTTCTCATCCCCTAATTATTGATGTAGCTGTGACAGGTTATGAAGATGAGCTTTTGGGAGAAAAAGTTGGAGTGGTGGCTGTTATTAGCGAGGGTGCCAATTTAGATTTAAAAGACATAATCAACTTCTTGGAAGACTTAGGTATTGCAAAATATAAATTTCCTGAGGATCTAAGGATAATAAAAGAGCTTCCTAGAAACCCAGTTGGGAAAGTTTTGAGAAGAGAGCTTAAGGTTCTATTTTCTTAGACGCCAACTACAAAACTAACAACAGTTGTTGCACTACCGCCAATATTTAATGTTGCAACATTTTTTGCATTATCAATCTGATAATCATCAGCGTTATTGGTACATTGTTTATATGAGTCCAGTAACATTCTAACCCCTGTGGCTCCAACGGGATGACCTAAACCAATAAGGCCACCACTGACATTGATCGGTATTTTTCCATCTGATTCTATGTCGCCTGATTCAATAGCTTTCCAGCTTTCACCAGGAGGTGTTATCCCAAAGTGATCTATTGCCATGTATTCAGTTGAAGAAAAACAATCGTGCGTTTCAATTGCATCTATAGATTCAACACCAGGCATGGATGCTCTTCTAAAGGCATCATCAATAGTATCTTTCACGTGAGGAAAAACATAATCATTATTTTTGCTGTAATTTATTTTCTCTTCTAGCGTAATCGGCCCGGTTTTATGACCCCAACCTTTTATATGTGGAATATCATCAATCTTCATTTTATTATCCTTCGCATACTGGGTAGCTCGTTTTTCAGAGGCTAGAAAGATAATTGCAGCACCATCGGTAATTTGACCGCAATCAGTTTTTCTTGTTCTACCTTCGATTATCGGATTGTGTTGATCCAATCTAGTGAAAGCACTGTCATCAAAGGTCCAGCCTCGGGTTTGAGAGTTTGGGTTATTTTTAGCATTGCTAAGGTTAACTTGTGAGATCCGAGATAAGTATTGCTCATCTATTCCATACCGTTTGTCATATTCTTCTGTCAACAAACTAAACATATGAGGCCAAGGGTAATCAATGTTTTGGCATTCATGACCTGACCACATTGCAGGTCCTCCTATATTATTAGCAGCCTCATGAGCGCTAACATTTTTCATTTGCTCAATCCCTATAACTGCAGCTAAATCATACCTACCTAACTCCAATTCAGCAGATGCAGCCAAAGCTGCGATGCTTCCTGAGGCACAAGCAGCCTCATGCCTTGAAGAAGGTATTCCTGAATAAAAAACTGGATCAGAGGAGACAAAAAAACCACCTAAATGCCCCTGATTACAAAATAGCTCAGCTGTAAAATTTCCAACGTGAGCCACATCAATATCTTCTGGTTCTAGATTTGTATTATTCAACCCTTGATGAACCGTATCTTTGAAAACATCAAAAAGTTCTAATTCATTTCGTGACCAATTCTGAGCAAAATCTGTTTGATATCCACCTAAAATATATACTTTA
>Ga0209035_10000090_pt1 | contig 32948 bp, 34 predicted proteins | sample MarorgKNORR_S2LV_6_FD_188220 | JGI IMG/M metagenome (GOLD analysis project Ga0209035, IMG submission 188220) | Marine microbial communities from the Southern Atlantic Ocean, analyzing organic carbon cycling - AAIW_A/KNORR_S2/LV (SPAdes) (version 2) | ecosystem: Environmental > Aquatic > Marine... | reverse complement strand
TGATATTGGTCCTGATGCTCAAGTAAAAGAAGCGATGAACAGAATCAATGCTGCTGATAGAGAAAAAACAGCCGCACAGTACGAAGGAGATGCGCAACGAATTTTAATTGTAGAACGCGCAAAAGCAGAGGCAGAAAGCAAGCGCTTACAAGGAAAAGGAATTGCAGACCAACGTAGAGAAATTGCACGTGGTTTAGAAGAGTCTGTAGATGTTTTAAACAGAGCGGGGATCAATTCACAAGAAGCTTCTGCTTTAATTGTAATTACACAACATTATGACACCCTACAATCTATTGGAGCAGATACAAACAGTAATTTAATTTTATTACCAAACAATCCAAATGCTGCAAGTTCTATGTTAAACGATATGGTTACTAGCTTGGTTGCTGCAAATACCATAAACGAATCGTCTTCAAGACCTAAAAAAAAATAAACCCTTCGTTGTGAAATTTTTAATTCTTTGGTTTAAAACATCTTGTTTGAGTTTAAAGATGATGATAGTTCCTGGCTTTATCTACAAAAAAACCGAAGAAGGCTTCCCTTCTTCGGTTTAAATTAATCTGTATTAAAAACTGTCAACCTGTTTTAGGCCGATACGTTTGTTATTTCTTTGTTTCTTCTTTTTCAATTGCTTCTTCTTTTTCTTCTTTAGAAGCTTTTTTAAATTCTTTGATTCCGCCTCCTAAACCTTTCATTAATTCAGGGATTTTCTTTCCTCCAAATAAAAGTAAAACGCCTAAACCAATAATAATCCATTGCCAAGGACCAACAAATCCAAGAAATATAGTAAGTGTGTTCATTTTTTTCTAAATTTAATTACGACAAAGATACAAAAACGTTTTTAGTTTTAAAACCTCTACCGTTATATCCTTTTCAATATTGTAAAACCTTTTATGTTTTTTGTACGCTAACGATGCTTCTTAATTTTCTATCAAATAAAAATCCAAGTGCTTTCTCTCTAAGTCTGTATTTTTTACTTTTACAACAACCTCATCACCTAGTTGAATCACGTTTTTTGTAGACTGTCCGACAATCGCATACTGTTTTTCTTCAAAAATATAATAATCACTTTTTATATCTCTAATTCGAACCATTCCTTCGCATTTGTTTTCTTTAATTTCTACATAAATTCCCCATTCAGTAACTCCAGAAATAACACCCTTAAACTCTTTGTCTTGATGATCTTGCATGTATTTTATTTGCATATATTTAATAGAAGCTCTTTCTGCTTTTGAAGCAAGTTCTTCCATTTGTGAAGAGTGTTTACATTTTTCTTCATATGCATCCGATTTTGGAGACGCTCCGCCGTCTAAATAGTATTGAAGTAGTCGGTGTGTCATTACATCCGGATATCGTCTAATAGGGGACGTAAAATGACTGTAATAGTTAAATGCCAATCCATAATGCCCAATATTTTGGGTAGTATATTCCGCTTTGCTCATAGTTCTAATTGCAAGCGTTTCTACCATGTTTGCTTCTGCTTTACCATGAACGTCTTTTAATAATTTATTTAAAGATTGAGATGTGGTTTCTTTTGTTTCAGTGTTTATTTTATAGCCAAACTTGCTAATAATGTTTTGTAATGACGCTAGTTTATCAACATTTGGTTCATCGTGCACACGATAAATAAATGTGTTTTTACTCGGTCTTCCTTTTTCTGTACCAATAAATTCTGCTACTTTTTTATTAGCAAGAAGCATAAATTCTTCAATAAGTTTATTAGCGTCTTTAGACTCTTTAAAGAAAACTCCTATTGGGTTTGATTTTTCATCTAAATCAAACTTCACTTCCACTCTATCAAAAGTTATCGCGCCTTGTTGCAAGCGTTTTTTACGTAATTTCTTAGCTAATTCGTCTAATTTTAAAGTAGCGGCTACAATCGCAGGAGAAACGGCATATTCCTTGTCGGTAATTGAAACCTCTTTTGATATTTTATATCCACTTTGATTGTGTGTGTCAAGCGAACAATTCTCTATAATTTCTTGAGCTTCTTCATAAGCAAAACGTTGGTCTGAATATGTAACTGTTCTGCCAAACCACTCGTTGATAATCTGTGCCTTTTCATTGATTTCAAAAACGGCAGAAAAGGTTAATTTTTCTTCATTTGGTCGCAAAGAACAAACGCCATTTGATAACATTTCTGGTAACATTGGCACTACTCTATCAACTAAATAAACAGACGTTGCTCTATCATAAGCTTCATCGTCCAGAATTGTTTTTGGTTGTAAATAATGAGATACATCTGCAATGTGAATTCCTATTTCATAATTACCGTTTTCTATTTTTGTAAACGACAAAGCATCATCAAAATCTTTGGCGTCTTTTGGATCTATTGTAAAAGTTAAATCGCCACGCATATCTCTGCGTTTTGCAATTTCTTCCTTGGTAATCTCTATGGATAGTTTTTCTGCTGCTTCAGTGATTTCTTCTGGAAATTCATACGGTAAACCATATTCTAATAAAATAGAATGAATTTCTGTATCATGCTCTCCTGGTTTCCCTAAAACTTTTGTTATTTTTCCAAATGGATTTTTTGATTTTTCTGGCCAATCTATAAGGGTAACAACCACTTTATCACCATCTTCTGCATCGTTTATTTTATTATGAGAAACAAAAAGATCTGCATACATTTTTTTATCATCCGGAATTACAAATCCGAAGTTTTTATTCATTTGTAAAACGCCTACAAATTCTGTTTTTGCACGCTCTAAAACCTCAACAACATCGGCTTCTAATTTTTTTCCTCCACGCTTCTGATATGTATACACCTTAACCGTGTCTTTATGTAGTCCTTTATTTAAGTTGACGGATGGCATAAAAATATCCTCCTCAAAATCATCTGAAATAAAATATGCGTTTCCGTTTGAAGTAACATCTAGAGTACCAATACTATATTTTTTATCTTTATCTATTGTGTATTTTCCTCGTTCTGTTTCTTTAATTTTTTTAAGTACTGTTAATTCTGCTAATTTTTTTAGAATTTGTGTTTTACCATCGGTATCTGAAATTCCTATTTTAGTTGCAATTTGTTTGTAATTGTATGATTTATTAGTGTCTTCGTTTAATACTTTAAATATATTTTTGGTTAAATCTTTAAGGATTCTTCCTTTCTTTTTGTAAAATTTGTTTTTTTTCGACATGTGTCTTTTTATGTTATAATAAATAGCAAATTACAACTAATTATAATGTTTCTATATTAAATAATCGTTATAAAATAACTTTTGTACTTTGCTTTTCTTTTAATTGATTTATAAATTGTTTATTTTATGAATGATCATTGGTTTTTAATTTTAAATCCTGTTGCAGGAAATGGAAAATCTAAAAAAATTTGGAAGCGAATTTCAACTTCTTTAAAAAATCAACACATTCGTTTTTCTTTTGCATTTACTGAATACTCTAAACACGAAACAGTGTTGGTTGTAAATGCTATTAAAAATGGGTTTACTAAAATAATTTCTGTTGGAGGAGATGGTACGTTACATCATATTGTGAATGGAATAATGTCGCAAAATATAGTGGAGTCTAATACTATAAAACTTGCTGTACTACCTGTTGGTACTGGAAATGATTGGGTAAAAACCTATAATATTCCGACAAAGATAGAGAATTCTATTGCTATTATTAAAAAAAACAATACCATTTTACAAGATATCGGTAAAATTGAGCTGGATTCTGGTGAAATTTTTTATTCCAACAACCTTGCTGGTATGGGTTATGACGGATATGTAACGTATAAATTAAATAAATTAAAACGTTTAGGACCAATAGCTTATTTATTAAGTGGTCTTTCTGGTTTGTTATTTTATAAAAAGACATTATTTAAAATTGAAATTAACGATCAAACGATAGAAAGTACTTGTTTAATGGTATTAATTGGTATTTGTAAATATTCTGCTGGAAATATGAAATTAACAGATTATAGCTCCACGTTTAATGGTTTATTTGATATTACAATTGTTAAAAATTTATCATTTATAGATTTAATAAAAAATCTACCTAAACTTTATAACGGAAAAATTATATACCATAAAAAAGTGGCTACTTTTAAAAGTAGCTCGATTCTAATAACACCTGTTTCTTCTCTAGATAAACCTTTTATTCAGGCAGATGGAGAATTGATAGGAAAAGGAAATTTAAAAGCTACAATCATTCCTAAAGCAATACAGTTTGTAATTCCTTAAGTTAAAAATCTAATAAATATGAAATATTTAAATTCCTTTTTTATTTTTATAAAAATTAGACTTATCAACAGTTTATATTATTAATATTAAAAAGGTTTTTAAAATTTAAAAGAAATAATGGTTATAATAGTCTGTGAATAGCTACTATAAAAAAATTACTTTTTATTTTTTTATATCGTTTATAAAATACAATAAACAGTTAGTATTTTTTTAAAAGCTTAAAAACCAGTAGTATTCTATACTTATTAACAAGTGTTGTAAATAGTATTTCACAAACTTTTATAGATTGTTTTTTTTAATTTTCTTTTTATAAAAGATGTTATTTATGTTGATAAATAACCGTTAAAAAAACATAAAAAAAGTTGCACATATAAAAACACTTCTTGTATTGTAATTATTATTAATTCTACCAAATAAACTTTTTAAAAACATTAAATACTTTTAAACATTTAATAAAAGGAGGTAAAGAACTATAAATAAGTTCATTATAAAAATATTTAAAAATTGATTGTTAAAACCTGTTGATAACCATCAATATGTTTATTTTTGTAATAGATAATTCAATTAAAAACAACATCTTATGATAATCGCAATAGGAAATGATCATGCAGGAACAGAGTATAAATTTGAGATCATAAAAAATTTAGAATCAAAAGGTCACCAGGTTTTAAATTTTGGAACAGATACTGCTGATAGTATGGATTATCCTGATGCAATTCATCCAACGGCAAATGCCGTAGAATCTGGTAAAGCAGCTATTGGTATTATTTTATGTGGAAGCGGAAACGGCGCTCAAATGACGGCAAATTCACATAAAGGCATTAGAGCCGCTTTGTGTTGGAATAATGAATTAGTAGCGTTAACTCGCCAACATAATGATGCAAATATTTTAGCAATTCCAGCTCGTTTTGTGTCTTTACAACAAGCTTTAGGATTTGTAGATATTTTTCTTGCTACAGAATTTGAAGGAGGTCGTCATGCAACAAGGGTTGATAAAATCTCCTGTTAATGGAATTTATTATAAAAACATTTACTGAATTAACCACTGCTGAATTGTATCAAATTTTACAATTGCGCTCAGAAGTTTTTGTTGTAGAACAAGATTGTGTGTATCAAGATGTAGACGGAAAAGATCAAAAATCATTACATGTTTTAGGGTTTAAAAACGAACAGATTGTTGCGTATACACGAATCTTTAAACCAGGAGATTATTTTAAAAATGCGAGTATTGGAAGGGTGGCGGTAGCACAAAAAGAACGCGCGTACGGATACGGTCATGAGTTAATGCAAGCATCTATAAAAGCTGTTCAAGAAAATTACACAACTTCAGAAATCACTATTTCTGCACAAGTTTATTTAAAAAAATTCTACGAAACACATGGCTTTACTAAAGTAGGGAAAGAATATTTAGAAGACGGAATTCCACATATTGAAATGAGAACACAGTAGTTTTAAAGAAAATCATTCACTTCTTTTACCTCTCCAACCAACAGTCCTTTTAATAGAACTGTTCCAATTCGAACACGAATTAACCGTAATGTTGGAAAACCAACAGCTGCGGTCATTTTTCGAATTTGTCTAAATTTTCCCTCTCTAACTGTAATAGAAACCCAACTTGTTGGTCCGTGTCTTTCGTCTCGAATTTTTTGTGATCTATTCGGAAAACCAGGCGCTTCTAATAAAAAAGAGGCACAAGGTTTTGTCATGTATTTTTTACCATCAAAACCAATTTCTACACCTTTTTTTAGTTTTTTTACAGCATCGTTTGTAATAGTTCCGTCAACTTGTACATAATATTCTTTTTCCACTTTTTGACTTCTAATAAATGCACTTACTTTTCCATCAGTACTTAGGAGTAATAAGCCTTCAGAAGCCACATCTAAGCGGCCAATTGCCATTGTTTTTTCTGGGAAATCATACAATTCTCCCAATAATTTTTTCTTTCTTTTGTTTGGGTTTACAAACTGAGAAATATATCCGTAAGGCTTATGAATGATAAAGTGACGGTGCGTAGGCATTTGTTTTTATAAGGTACAATAATACAAAAAATGAAAGCTAAAAAAAGAAACAAAATTTCTTTACTTTTTTGTACCTTGTCCAAACTTTTACACTTAAAAAAATAGCAGAATATATGTCAGCAGATAAAGAAAAACAAGCAAAATTAAAAGCGCTACAACTTACTTTAGATAAATTAGATAAAGCCTACGGAAAAGGAACCGTTATGAAAATGGGCGATGTAGCCGTAGAGGATATAGATGCAATTTCAACAGGATCTTTAGGGTTGGATTTAGCTTTAGGTATTGGAGGATATCCACGCGGAAGAGTTATTGAAATTTACGGCCCTGAATCATCAGGAAAAACAACCTTAGCAATTCATGCCATTGCAGAAGCGCAAAAGGCTGGTGGAATTGCAGCATTTATTGACGCAGAACACGCTTTTGATCGTTTTTATGCAGAAAACTTAGGTGTTGATATTGACAACCTTATTATTTCTCAACCTGACTATGGAGAGCAAGCCTTAGAAATTGCAGACAACTTGATTAGTTCAGGAGCTGTAGACATTGTGGTGATAGATTCTGTTGCAGCACTAACCCCAAAATCTGAAATTGAAGGAGAAATGGGAGACTCTAAAATGGGACTTCACGCACGTTTAATGTCACAAGCATTACGTAAACTAACAAGCACTATTAGCAAGACAAAATGTACCGTAATTTTTATCAACCAATTGCGTGAAAAAATTGGCGTGATGTTTGGAAGTCCAGAAGTTACAACAGGAGGAAATGCCTTAAAATTTTATGCTTCTGTTCGTTTGGATATCCGTAGAAGAACACAAATTAAAGACGGAGACCGTGTTATTGGAAACATGACCAAAGTAAAAGTTGTGAAGAATAAAGTAGCGCCACCTTTTCAAATTGCAGAATTTGATATTATGTATGGAAAAGGAATTTCTAAAGTTGGAGAAGTTTTGGATATTGGTGTGGACTACGGAATTGTTAAGAAAAGCGGCTCTTGGTTTAGTTATGGAGATACCAAGCTCGGTCAAGGAAGAGACGCTGTAAAAGAGTTGATTAAAGACAATCCAGAGTTGATGGAAGAACTTGAAACTAAAATCAAGGAAGCGATTGATAATCAAGAATAAGTAGTTAAAAACACTATTGAATACAAAAGCTGTTGTGATTTTTTACAACAGTTTTTTTTATACGTACCAAATGATATCGGTTTCAAAAAACATACAATTAAAAGAGGTTACAACTCAAGATTGTGTTCAACTTTATGGGCTAATGCAAGCGATTTATCCGCCAGCATATCATCACTTTTGGACAGACAAAGGGGTTTGGTATGTAGACGGTTTGTACAATAAAGAAAACATACTTAAAGAATTAAAAGAGGCAGATACAGGATATTACTTTGTATTGTTTAATAATAAAATTATTGGAATTCTTCGCGTTCTTTGGAACGCAACAAACGAATATTTACCGTATAAAAAACCAGCAAAACTACACCGTATTTATTTGCATCAAAAAGCGCAAGGAAACGGCATTGGAAAAACCCTGTTAACATGGGTTGAGCATACCGCTAAAAAAAAGCAATGTGAAGTGCTTTGGTTAGAGGTAATGGACACACAAGAACAGGCGTTTCAGTTTTATAAAAAAGCAGGCTATGTTCCGTTCAATCAGTTTGATTTAGACTTTCCGCTGTTGCTTGATAAACACCGAGGCTTGACACAAGTATACAAAGAACTATAAGTTTTAATGTTTTCTTTCTGCTAAAAAAAGTGAATTATTATCAGGGTCATTAAAATATGCCAATCGTATCCAGCCGTCTTGCTCTATTCTAAATTGTATTCCTTTCGTTTCTAATTCTGCAATTGTTGCGTCGAATTCTACAACACCAAACCCAATAGAGAGGTTATTTCCGGTCGTGACTTTTTCAGAAGTAGGATGTAGGCCCAATAATAAACCAGGCGCCTGTATTTCAGCATAGTGAGCCCCATACCTATTTACTAATTCTAAATCAAGTTTGTCTTGGTAGAATACTATGGAGCGATCCATGTCAGAGACCATTACATTGACTCTACAAGCTTCTAAATTTTTCATTAACTAGGGTTTATTTTTTATAAAGAGAAATTTTATACCTTAAAAAACAAACGAAAACAAACGAACGAGATGTTGAATTTAATAATAATACAGCCTTAAATTTTTGCAGCTGTTAGCAAGCGTTTTTTGTTATCTCTTTAAAGTTTTTTAAAATTTTAGTTCCGTAATCTACTTCAACTACATTTTTCGACAATAAGAAGGGGTCTAAGCCTTCATCGCTTAACCTTTTAGACTCTTCTTTAATATAGGCTCTGGTGATATCACGGTTAAATTCAGGATGAAACTGGACGCCCCATGTGCTATTTAATCGGAATGCATCAATTGTTCCGGAAGAACCTGTTGTAAGTAGCTTAGCCAAAGGGGGCAACTTAGTAACAATTTGCCTATTGGCTTTATATACTTCAAATACCAGTGGAATATCTTTTAAAAGCTTGTCTTGTTTTGCGTCTTTTGTTAAGTAAGTTTTTACTGTTCCAATGGTAATGCCCTGAGAGTTGAAACTTACAACTCCATCAAGGATCACGCTTAATAATTGATGCCCAAAGCAAATACCTAATATTGGTATTCCTGTATTGTGTGCATTTAGTAGCCAGTTACAAACCTTACTATCTCGTAGCTCAATATCTGTTACCATAGTGTGTGATCCGGTAATAACAATTCCTGTATAGCGGTTTTCAGGAGGTAAAACTTGATAATTTTCTGGAGAATAAATAAGATACTCAGCGCTATTTAAATCCATTTTTTCTATCACCCAATCTTCAAAATCGCCGTGTTCAGCTTTAATTTTTTCAAATGAAGACCCTGTTTTTATAATTAAAATCATACTATAAATTTATGTTCGCTACGCGCTTGTATATAAGCTGTTTTAATGGATTAGATACGTTATTAGCCTTTCGTTATTTAGAAAAAAATAATTGTTTAAAAGCTTACGAATTAAAGGTCTTTAAACAATTATCACTGAGATAACTCACTTCTAATTAGTTTTTTTATGTCCACCAGACTATTCTTAAGCCTTTTAATGAAAAGTTTGACAAACAACCTTTGTCGTGCTTTCAGATTAAGGTAATTCCTTGCGTAATCGATTTTTGTTATGACCTCAAGCTCATATTTTGTTTTTTCAAAATAAGCATCACTTCCAGCAAATCGTTGTGATAGTTCATATTCAGTTGAACTTAAAAGTCGAACAACTTTAGGATCTTCATCAGCCATTATTTTTTCTTTAAAACTGAGTTGTAATTCTAGCTCTATATCTACATTCTTTCGAACCCACATAAGGTCTGTATAAATTAATGTATTTATCCTATTCTTAATTTTTTGATTTCTAATAAGACTTAAAGACCCATCTCTCATGATCATAGATAAATTAGCAATAGGAGGATGAAATTCTCTAAAATCTAAAAACAAATTATGGAATGAAGCAAGATAGCCATTCTTGGAAAAAACATGAGCAACAGAATCAATATTTACACGATCCCAATTACGAGAGAAATAATCAAACCATATACTATCCGATTTAAAAGAAATGGAGCGACTGGTTAAATGATCTTCGACTTGCTCAATATCATTTAATATAGACTCAAGGACGACTTTTTCTTTTGATAATTTCTTTCTTTCTTCATTCCAATTATTCACTTGTAAAGCGAACAGAATACCGATCATCACTAAAAGGATTTCACCAAAAGCATATAATAAATACTTGTGGAACCTGTTTTCATTGAGTAGTTGGTGTCTATTCTTTCGAAAAAAATTAATCATTATGTTTCTTTTTTCTAATGAAGGCTAGCGCATGTGTAAACATCACTGCGTTTATTTCTTGTGCCTGCTAAAGATAAAGGTTATTCCCTAAAAAACAAAATAGCATCAAACCCCAGTACTTCCAAAACCGCCTGCACCACGTTCCGTTTCGTTTAAAACGGTTACTTCTTGCCATTGCACACGTTCGTGTTTTGCAATAATTAATTGTGCAATACGCTCTCCGTCATTGATCACAAAATCTTTATTGGACAGGTTTACTAAGATCACTCCAATTTCACCTCGATAATCCGCATCAACTGTTCCTGGAGCATTTAATACCGTAATTCCTTTTTTAGCAGCCAAACCACTTCTTGGCCTAACTTGAGCTTCAAAACCAACAGGAAGCGCAATAAATAAACCGGTTTTCACAATGGCTCTTTCTAGTGGTTTTAATATAATTGTTTCTTCAATATTTGCACGTAAGTCCATACCTGCGGAACCTTCAGTTTCGTAATTTGGAGTTGCGTGTTTTGACTTGTTAATGATTTGTACGTTCATAATTAAAAAGTGTAATTGTTGAATAGTTTATGTGTTAAAAATAGTTTTTAATTCGTCTTTTTCTCGCCAATATATCCATCCTAAAAAAGCGATAATCGAAAGCGATGAAAACCAATAATTCTCTCTAAAAACTAAAAATGAGACTCCAGAAAGCACTGAAGACAGTGCTATATATAGGATCACTTTGTTTATTTGATATGGAACCGGATAGTGTTTTTTTCCAATAAAATAAGAAATCAACATCATAAAGCTATACGTAAGTAATGTTGCCCAAGCAGAGGCGATAAACCCTATTTTAGGTATCATTAGCAGATTAAAACCAATAGTAATAAACGCACCAGCTACTGAAAAATACATACCGTATTTGGTCTTGTCTGTTAGCTTATACCAGACAGATAAATTATTGTAAATACCTAAAAATAAATTTGCCAAAAGGATGATCGGCACAATATATAAAGCTTCAAAATATTCAGGCCTTCCAAGAAGAAGCTCAGCAAAGAAATCTATAAAAACTACCACAATTAACATGAAAAGCGCTCCAAAAACGGTAAACCATGTAAGAACTTTAGCATAGGTTTCTTTGGCGTTTTTTTGAGTTGCCTGATTGAAGAAAAAAGGCTCTGCTCCCAACCGAAAAGCCATAATATACAGAGTCATAAAAACACCTAATTTATAACAGGCTGCATAAATTCCCATTTGTTGTTTATCAAGCATAGTTCCCAACAACAATTTATCTAAGTTTTCATTGGTTACAAAAGCCAAACTACCGATCATAATAGGAAAACTATACCGCACTATTTTCTTTAATAGTTGCAGGTCAAATGTATAATTGAATTTAAAAATAACAGGAAGTAGCCCTAAAAAAGTTACGGCACTTGCCACAGTTCCTGCTACAAAAATATGCATCACTTTCGGAGATGCATGGTAATAATTTACAATGAATTTAGGTAGTGAAACGCCATTCTTTATTGCATACGGAACAAACCATAAAAAGAACAGGTTTAACAACGCAAAAATAAGAATGTTTACAATTTTATAAAGTGTAAAACGAACAGGCTTGTTGGCGACTCTTAAATATGCATACGGAACCACAACCAATGTGTCTAGTGTAATAGTCCAGATTAACAATTTGAAAAACATTGGGTTTTTAAAGTCAAAGAAATTAGAAATTTCGTTGCTAAAAATAAGCGTAACAATTAAAAATAATAACGAGCTAATAAGCAAACTAACAAATACGGTTGAAATAACCTTTCCTTTGTTTTTTTCCTTTGAAAAGAAACGAAAAAAAGCCGTTTCCATTCCGTAGGTCAACAACGCGTTGAAATAGGCAGCATACACATAATAATCAGTATTTACCGCATATTTATCCGCCTCTAAGGTAGAGGTGTGTAATTTGACTAAAAAGATATTGATTGCCCGTGGTAAAACAGCAGCAATTCCGTAAATAATAGTGTCTTTAAAAAATCGCTTTAAGGAACTCAATGCAACGTATTTAGTTGAAGCAAATATAATAAATACCGTTAGTTTTGTGTGATAGAACTTTGTTTTCTTATTTTTGGTTTTCTAAACGAAACAAAACGATGGGTAAAAGTTCTAAAATAGCGGTTCTTGGCGGAGGAAGTTGGGCTACAGCAATTGTAAAAATGTTGTCAGAAAATTTAGATACGATTGGCTGGTATATGCGTAGCGCGTATGCAATAGAACATATCAAAAGAAATAAACACAACCCTAGTTATTTAAGTTCGGCAGAGTTGCATCCAGAGCAATTAGATCTTTCAGATAATATCGATACCATTGTTGAAAAGTATGATGTTTTGATTTTTGCAATTCCTTCTGCTTTTTTAAAGTCAGAGTTAGAAAAATTATCTATTTCCTTAGAAGGTAAAATTATTTTTTCAGCAATTAAAGGAATTGTTCCTGAAACAGGAGTCATCATTGGCGAGTATTTTCATGAGTATTTTCAAGTTCCTTATGAAAATATAGGAGTTCTTACTGGTCCTTGTCATGCAGAAGAGGTGGCAATGGAGCGTTTGTCTTATTTAACATTGGCATGTCAAGATGAGGCAAAGGCCGAAGCATTGAGCACCTATGTTGCAGGACGTTATATTAAAACAAAAATTTCTGACGATATCATTGGAACAGAATATGCAGCCATGTTAAAAAACATTTATGCAATTGCAGCAGGTATTGCACACGGTTTGGGTTATGGAGATAATTTTCAAGCGGTATTAATTAGCAATGCTATTAGAGAGATGGATGCGTTTATTAAAAAAGTGCATCACATGAAAAGAAACATTAATAATTCGGCCTATTTAGGCGATTTATTGGTGACAGGATATTCTACATTTAGTAGAAACAGAATGTTTGGAAACATGATTGGAAAAGGCTACACCGTAAAATCAGCTCAGTTAGAAATGAGTATGGTTGCAGAGGGCTATTACGCATCAAAAAGTGCCTATAAAATTAATAAAAAAAATGGTGCCAAAACACCAATTATTAATGCAGTTTATAACGTTTTATACAACGGAAAGGAAGCAAAAGATCAGTTTGAAAAATTGACACACAAATTGGATTAAGTCTGCAATGAATCAAATACTTTCCCTTTAGGCGGCTAAGTTTTCTACAAACAATTCTTTACTTAAGGAGTTCAAAGCAGCAACTTTGTTGGTTGTTTTAACCAATAGCGAAACGTTATAATTACTCCCTCCACATGAAATCATTCGTATAGGAATTGCTTTTAAAACATCGAAAACAGCTAAAGTTCAATTTTATTTAATATTTTTACAAACTATAACAGTGTGTTTAAAATTAAACAAATATGAAAACCATTCAAGAAGTTGTTGAAAGCACGATACGCAAAACGCCATTTATTGAAGAAGCGCTAAGTGAAAAGCTCATCAATGTTTCTTCTTTGGCGAGAGTTATTTTGCCAGAAGTTTCAAAATCGTTAAAAAAAGACATAAAAATTGGCGCCGTAATGATGGCAATCAATCGGTTGTCTCCTGCAAGTGAACTACGGATTCGTAAAAACATAAAGAAACTGGCATTGGATCTAGGAGATGTAATTGTACGGTCAGATTTATGTGATTTTACGTTTAAAAACACGCCTTCTTTATTAAAAGAAATTGCAAAAATATTAAGCAAATCTGCAGACAGCAACGATTACTTTTTAACAGTCTCACAAGGGATTTTTGAAACGAATATTGTGGTCAGTAAAAACCTACAATCGTATGTAGAAGCTATTTTTGAAAAAGAAATACTTATTCATAGTGTTGTCAATTTAGCATCGGTTACCGTCAAACTTCCCAAAGAAAACTTAGAACAATCGGGAGTTTATTATTTTATTTTAAAACAATTTGCTTGGGCTAACATTGCTGTTCAAGAGGTCATTTCTACCACGCACGAAATGACGATTGTTGTGAAAGAAAAAGATGTAAACGAAACCTTTGCCATTTTAATGGACTTGAAATTGAATTAAAAACCCCTCATTATTACTAGAAACCATACACGCGATTAGATTATAAACACATGGAAAAAAAAGACCCTTATGCAGCACTTCGATTTAAAGAGTTTAATCTTTTTTTATTGGTTCGTTTTGCTCTTGTATTTGGTTGGTCTATGCAATTTATAATTATTGAATGGCAAGTGTATAGCATTACGAAAGACCCTTTATCTTTAGGAATTATTGGCTTGATGGAAGTTATTCCAGCAGTTTCTATGGCGTTATTTGCAGGACATATTGTTGATCAAAAAGAAAAACGAAATTTATTAGCTGTTTGTACAGCTGCTTTTTCATTGATTAGTTTGGGCTTGTTTTTACTTACTTGGCCAGCAATTGTAAAAGATTGGTCTACAAATACTGTTTTGTATGCTATTTATGCGTTGGTTTTTTTTGGTGGTTTTTTACGATCTTTCTTCGGGCCCACCATTTTTTCATTGATCGCATTAATTGTTCCTAAAAAAGTATATCCAAATGCGGCAACTTGGAGTAGTTCTACTTGGCAAATGGCATCTGTTTTAGGACCTGCTTTTGCGGGGTTTTCAATCCTTTGGATCGGTGTTCACTGGTCTTTATGTATTGTTTTTTCCTTGGTGCTTTTATCGTTCGCTCTTGTTTTTAGAATTTCTGAGAAACCGATTTTAAATCCAAAAATAGGTGAGCCGATTATGCAAAGTTTAAAAGAAGGAATACAGTTTGTGTACAAAACCAAAGCAATTTTAGGAGCGATTACCTTAGACATGGTTTCTGTGCTTTTTGGAGGCGCAGTGGCTTTATTACCAATATATGCTCAAGATATTTTAAAAGTAGGTCCAGAAGGTTTTGGCGCTTTACGAGCAGCTCCGGCAATCGGAGCTTTTTTAACAATGCTTATTACCGCTTATATTCCTATAAGTAAAAACGCAGGAATCAAATTACTGATGGCTATCTTCGGATTTGGTTTGTGTATCATTGTCTTTGGACTTTCGTCCGTATTTTGGATTTCTATTGTTGCCTTATTTTTTAGTGGTGTTACAGATGGAGTTTCTATGGTCATCAGACAAACCATTTTACAATTAAAAACACCAGATCATATGAGAGGACGTGTTGCTTCTGTAAATTCAATGTTTGTAGGGTCGTCTAACGAGCTGGGAGCTTTTGAAAGCGGTGTTACTGCAAAATTAATGGGCACCGTTACAGCGGTTGTTTTTGGAGGTACCATGACCTTAATTACGGTAATTACTACAGGTATTATTTCTCCCTCATTTAGAGCCTTAGATTTGACGAAAGATTTAGAAGCCCATGAAAATGACCCCAATTAATGAGTTATTCAAATTTTATAGCAATCATCATTTTTTCTTCCAATTCTTGCTGATGTTTTTGAGCGGTTTCTTCATCCCAATTAAAATGAGCACGACATTCTTTTAAGATTAAATTTTTATACAAATCTACACTTGGCTTGTCAAAAAATAAACGTCCTGTTCTGCGCATAAAAAAGTCGGTTGGTGTACATGTCATTTCATACTGTACGGAAAACCACAATTCTGCTTTTATTAATTTTTCTTTAGGGTCTTTATCAGAAAGTTCCTTAAATTTTTTAAGAATGAGTTCGGTTTGCCTTCCGTAATTGTAGACCAAATAGGTCGCTTCTGTTTTTTCAAAACCAAAAAGGCTTAATTTTTTGAACACTTCTTGGATATACGTTTTTACGGCCTTAGAATTTTTAAAAGTTCCGCCACAAAGGAGAATTTCTTCCGTTTTGACATCTTCAAACTCTTTGTCAAACCGACGGCTGTATTTTTTAGCAACCAAATCCACGATTCGCTCTGCCATTTTTCGATAGCCTGTTAATTTTCCACCAGCAATGGAAATCAATTCGGTATCTGATACAAAAAGCTCATCTTTTCTAGACAATTCTGCTGCTGATTTTCCTTCTTCATGAATTAAAGGACGCAAACCCGCCCAAGAAGACTGAAGATCGTCCATGGTTAAATGAACAGAAGGAAACATATTGTTTACTGCAGAAATTAAATAGGTAGCGTCCACCAAATTGGTTTCTACATTATCTTTATCGAGCTGAAAATTGGTGTCTGTTGTACCAAAATAGGTTGCTTTTCCTCGGGGAATCGCAAACATCATACGCCCATCAGGAACATCAAAATACACCGACTGCTTTACGGGTAATTTTTCATGTGCAACCACCAAATGAACACCTTTGGTTAGGTGCAATCGCTTGCCTGTTTTGGAGTGATTTAGCTGTCGTAATTCGTCTACCCAAGGTCCTGTCGCATTGACCACATATTTGGCTTTTATGTCAAAGGTCTCTTTCGAAAGAGTGTCTAAAACAGTTGCTCCAACAACCCGGTTGTCTTTGTATAAAAACTCCGTAGCCTGTACATAATTCATGGCTTTTGCACCATAATTTAACGCTGTTTTTAAAACCTCAATAGTCAACCGAGCATCATCAGTTCTGTATTCTGCGTAATATCCAGCGCCGTGTAAGATTTTTTTTGGAAGCAAAGGCTCCATTTCTAAGCTCTCTTTTTTAGTGAGCATTTTTCGTTTGTCTTCTCCTTCTACACTTGCTAAAATATCGTAGACTTTTAAGCCGATAGAGGTCAACCAAGAACCATAAGTTCCGCCTTCAATTAACGGTAAGATCATTTTTTCTGGAATCACCAAATGTGGTGCTAATTTGTGTACAATAGCACGTTCGGTACCGACTTCTTTGACCAACCAAAAGTCAAATTGCTTTAAGTACCGTAACCCTCCGTGAATGAGCTTGGTTGATTTGCTGCTTGTGCCAGAAGCAAAGTCGTTTTTTTCGATCAAAGCAACTTTCATTCCACGCGATGCTGCATCCAATGAAATTCCTGCACCGGTGATTCCGCCACCAATAATTAAGAGATCAAACTCCGTGGTTTGCAATTCTGTGGAAATGGCTTTTCTGTTGGAAAATGAAAAGTTCATTGAATAGTGTTGTTTTTAGAGGTTAATAAAAGTTATGAATTTTCTTCCCAACCCATCGTTCTTTCTACTGCTTTTTGCCATTTTTTATAGAGTCGTTTTCTTTTATCAGAAGTAAATTCCGGTGTAAATACAGTGTCTATTTTTCTATGAGAAAGAATGTCAGATTGTTTCCACATTCCCACAGTAATTCCTGCTAAATATGCCGCGCCTAGTGCCGTTGTTTCTGTAATTTTTGGACGTTCTACCTTGGCATTTAAGATGTCTGCCTGAAACTGCATGAGCAAATCATTTGCGCAAGCGCCACCATCAACATTTAAAGAAGTTAGCGGAACCGTACTGTCTTCCTGCATGGCATTTAACAAGTCTTTTGTTTGGTATGCTAACGATTGTAGCGTTGCTTTGATCAAGTGGTTTTTCCCTGTATCACGTGTCAATCCGAAAATAGCCCCCCGAGCATACATATCCCAATACGGAGCTCCCAACCCAGCAAAAGCAGGAACCACATAGACAGGGTTTTCTCCTTCTACCAAATTTGCCAGCGTTTCACTTTCTTCAGCATTTCTGATAAGTTGCAATCCGTCACGCAACCATTGAATCGCAGCACCAGCAATAAACACACTTCCTTCTAAGGCATAATAGGTTTTATTGTCAATTCCCCAAGCAATGGTGGTCAGTAATCCGTTGTTGGAAAACTGCGCTTCTTCACCCGTATTCATCAACATAAAACAGCCTGTTCCGTAGGTATTTTTTGCGGCACCTTTTTCAAAACACGCTTGTCCAAACAACGCCGCTTGTTGATCGCCTGCAATACCTGCAATCGGAATTTTTACACCCTCAATTTCATAGGTGCCAAATCGATAACTAGAAGGATGTACTTTTGGAAGTATCGATGTAGGAATGTTCAATTCGCTTAGGAGTTTTTCATCCCACTTCAATTTTTTAATATCAAACAACAGGGTTCTTGACGCATTGCTAACATCGGTTGCATGTACTTTTCCTTCTGTTAAATTCCAGAGTAACCACGTATCAATGGTTCCGAAAAGAAGATTTCCTTTTTCTGCTTCGGATTGTGCGTTTTCGACATGGTTTAAAATCCAATGAATTTTTGTGGCAGAAAAATAAGCATCAATCACCAGTCCTGTGGTTTTTTTTACATGATTTTCGAGCTCTTTTTGCTTTAAATGTTCACAAATGGAAGCCGTTCGTTTGTCTTGCCAAACAATGGCATTATAAATGGGTTTTCCAGTATGTTTATTCCAAACAACGGTTGTTTCACGTTGGTTTGTAATACCAATTCCTAGAATTTCTGACGCAGAAATATTGGCTTTTGCAATGACCTTTTTTACCGTTGTCAATTGCGTTTCCAAGATCTCCATTGGGTCGTGTTCGACCCAGCCAGATTGCGGAAAAATCTGTTTAAACTCATGTTGCTCCATCGCAACAATTTGTCCATTTTTATGAACAAGTACAGATCGGGAGCTTGTGGTTCCTTGATCTAAAGCAAGAATGTATTTTTGAGTCATTTGATTGTAATGAATAGAAGCAGCAATTTACAAAAATCAAGGGAATTCTATTTGTCAAAAAAAAAGAGTTGATACTCGGAGAAAAAACTATCTTTAGACAACTTAAAAACACAGTGTATGGACTATGGATTCCTTTCGGTTTTGCCGCCAATTGTTGCTATTATTTTAGCATTAAGAACAAAACAAGTATACATTGCATTGCTTTTTGGAATCTGGTTTTCGTGGCTAATTGTAGAAGGGTGGAATCCGTTAGACGGCACAATAGCCATGATTGAAGCCTTGGTCAATGTTTTTAAATCCGAAGGAAATACAAGAACCATTATGTTTAGCGCCTTGATAGGGGCGTTGCTTATTTTTATTCAATATTCTAGAGGTGTAGAGGGGTTTGTAAACATCTTAAACAAACGAATTGTCAAGTTTGAAAAGAAACAAACGGGATATAGCAGAGTGATGATACAAGTATTGGCAACCCTAACAGGTCTTGCGTTATTTGTTGAAACAACCATCAGCTCTTTAACTGTTGGAACCTTATACAGGCCTATTTTTGACAAGTTAAAAATACCGAGAGAAAAACTCGCTTATATTGCAGATTCTAGTTCGGCGCCCTCTTCCATTTTAATTCCGTTCAATGCTTGGGGTGCTTTTATCATGGGTCTTTTATTAACACAAGGAATCGATCAGCCTTTTTCTATGATGTTGTCTTCGATCAAATATAATTTTTATCCATTGCTGGCAATTTTGATTGTATTCATTGTGATTTTTACAAAGAAAGATTGGGGTCCAATGGAAAAAGCAGAAAAAAGAACCAGAGAAACAGGTGCGCTAATGAACGCAAATGCAGTGCCGATGGTTTCTGACGAGATTACTTCTTTTCCGCCAAAAGAAGGCGTCAAAGCAAAAGCGTACAACATGATTATTCCTTTGTCTGTGATGGTGTTGATGATGCCCATAAACCTCGTGTATACGGGATGGAATTTGGTTCAAAATTATACTTCTTTTTTAGACCATGTTTCGCAAGCAATCGGAAAAGGATCAGGATCTTCTTCGGTGTTGTATTCGGTCATTATTTCTTTAGTTGTCGCCATGATTTTATACGCTGTTCAAGGGATTATGAAACCGAAAGAAATGGTAAGCTTAACACTGAAAGGAATTAGCGAGTTGATGCCTTTGGCCTTATTAATGCTCTTGGCATTTGCAATTGGTGATGCATGTAAAGAGTTGGAAACAGGACAGTATGTGGCGAATGTTACAAAAGAGTGGTTGTCTCCAGAATTGTTGCCGGCGGTGGTTTTTATAATTAGTTCGTTTATTGCTTTTTCAACCGGGACTTCTTGGGGAACTTTTGCAATTATGTTGGCAATTTCTATTCCGATGGCAACTATTCATGGCGCAGAAACTGCAATTGTTGTTGCGGCAACTCTTGGAGGAGGAATTTTTGGAGATCATTGTTCGCCAATTTCAGACACCTCTATTATTTCTTCGATGGCATCAGCAAGTGACCATATAGACCATGTTAAAACACAATTACCTTACGCGTTGATTGGCGGAGTAATTACCACGATTCTTTATTTGTTGATTGGCTTTTTTGGCTGACCTACCTTCGGAAGGCAGGTGAAAAAGAAGTTGTCATTGTGAGGAATGAAATGGTATTGATGGAAAAAATGTTTGCCTGTTGTTCCTTTTGTCTTGATACAAAACGAACCAAAAAATCAAGTCAATTCCTATGAAATTACTTTGTACCATTCACTTTCACAGCTTCATGCTTAAGGCGTTGCTTTGCAATTTCGTTGTTTCGTTCACTATTTCTGGAATTAGACAAGAATCCCGCAACAATAAACTTCAATATTTGTATTTTTACTAATATTAGGGATGTATTATTTAGAAAGGATTCCCTTTTTATTAAGCTGTGGAATCATTCGCAAAGCGCCTTCTTTGACCGTGTTTTGTTTAAAAAGAAATGTTTTTTCGTACAAGGCATTGCCTTCAAAAAAAGAAACTTGAAAACGATTGTTCAATTTAAAGAGTTCGGGCTGAATAAATTCAACTTTTGCAAAAGAATTTTTAGGCAACAGCGCAATTTTTTTACGAAGCAATGACGTTGTTTTTTTCTCGCTAAAACCTTGAGAAACAATCACGACCATTTCTAAATCGACCTCTTTTTTGTTAATAATATAAACATTCCAATCATCGGTTTTATAAAGTTCATTGTACTCATAGACAATGGCCATTTCTACGTCAGTAACTTCTGGAATTTGGATGTCTTTTTTCACTTGTGCTGAACTTGTTTCAGTATATTTTTAGAAAGAAGCTGAAACAAGTTCAGCTTAAATAACCGATTTAAATTGCTCTAAAAAACGAACATCGTTTTCATAAAACATTCTAATATCTGGAATTTGATATAGCAACATCGCAATACGTTCAATTCCCATTCCGAATGCGTATCCAGAATATTTTGTTGGATCAATATTGGCATTTTTCAAGACATTAGGATCTACCATTCCGCAGCCCATAATTTCTAACCAACCGGTTCCTTTGGTAATTCTATAATCTGTTTCTGTTTCCAATCCCCAATAAATATCTACTTCGGCACTTGGCTCTGTAAAAGGAAAATAAGAAGGACGTAGTCTGATTTTAGACTTTCCAAACATCTCTTTTGTAAAATATAAAAGCGTTTGTTTTAAATCTGCAAAAGAAACATCAGTATCAATATACAAGCCCTCTACTTGATGAAAGATACAATGTGCTCGTGCAGAAATATCTTCGTTACGAAACACCCGACCTGGAGAAATAGTTCGAATAGGCGGTGTATTGTTTTCCATATAACGAACCTGCACCGATGAGGTATGAGTTCTCAATAAAATATCAGGATTTTGTTCTATAAAAAAAGTGTCCTGCATGTCACGTGCTGGATGGTATTCAGGTAGGTTCAAGGCTGTAAAGTTATGCCAATCGTCTTCAATTTCTGGACCTTCAGAGACTGTAAAACCAATACGGTTGAATACGTCAATAATTTGATTTTTCACCAATGAAATAGGATGACGAGAACCTAATTGAATAGGTTCTGACGGACGAGTTAAATCTCCGTAAACGCCTTTTTCTTCAACAGAAGAATCTAAAGAGTCATTTAAAACAGCTACTTTTTCTTCCGCAGATTTTTTTAAGGTATTCAGCGCTTGCCCAACATCTTTACGCAAAGCAGCATCTACGTTTTTAAATTCTGCGAACAAGCCTTTTAACAAGCCTTTGCTTCCTAAGTATTTTATTCTAAACGCCTCAACCTCTTCTTTAGAGGTAGCTTTAAAACCTGCTACATCACCAATCAATTCTTTTACCTTGTCTAACATTCTTTAAACTCAAAAAATTAAGGGACAAATTTACGATTTTTTATGGAAAAGGGTGTGATGTTTTAACGGTTTACGAAATCGATTGAGAAAAAATCGAAAACAAGTGAAATAATAAGAAATTATAAAATTAAAGAATGGTAAAATGATTATATTTGCCCCGTTAAACTATTAACCACATAAAACAGTAGATTTAAACTATGGAATCTAAAATAAATGCTTTTATGGATTACGTACAACAACGTAATTCTAACGAACCAGAATTCTTACAAGCTGTACACGAAGTGGCAGAAACGGTAATTCCATTTATTGAAAACAATCCTAAATATCAAGGAAAAAAATTGTTAGAAAGAATGGTAGAGCCAGAGAGAACAATATTATTTAGAGTTCCTTGGGTTGATGATAAAGGAGAAACGCATGTAAACAGAGGATATAGAGTAGAATTTAATTCTGCAATTGGACCTTATAAAGGAGGTTTACGGTTTCATCCCTCAGTAAACTTATCGATCTTAAAATTTTTAGGATTTGAGCAAGTTTTTAAAAACTCACTAACTACTTTGCCAATGGGTGGAGGAAAAGGAGGTTCTGATTTTAACCCAAAAGGAAAGTCAGACAATGAAGTGATGAAGTTTTGTCAAGCTTTTATGAGTGAATTGTTCCGTCATATTGGAGCAAACACAGATGTTCCCGCTGGAGATATTGGTGTTGGAGGAAGAGAAATTGGATTCATGTTCGGTCAATATAAAAAATTACGCAATGAATTTGTTGGTGTTTTAACAGGAAAAGGTTCTGCTTGGGGAGGTTCTTTAATTAGACCAGAAGCAACAGGATATGGAACTGTATATTTTGCAGAAAACATGTTAAAAACAAAAGGAGATTCTTTTAAAGGAAAAACCGTTGTTGTTTCAGGGTCTGGAAATGTTGCACAATATGCTACTGAAAAAGCAACTGAATTAGGAGCAAAAGTAGTTACCATGTCAGATTCTTCAGGATATATTTATGATGCAGATGGAATTGACGCTGAGAAATTAGCGTATGTAATGGAAATTAAAAATATACGTAGAGGGAGAATTAATGAATACGTAGAAAAATACCCATCAGCAAAATTCTTTAAAGGAGAAAAACCTTGGAATGTTGCTTGTGCTGTTGCGTTGCCTTGTGCAACTCAAAACGAGTTAAACGGAGAGGATGCAAAAATACTAGTTGCAAACGGGTGTGTTTGTGTTGCAGAAGGCGCAAACATGCCTTCTACACCAGAAGCAATTGAAGAATTCCACGCGAGAAAGATTTTATTTGCGCCAGGGAAAGCATCAAACGCAGGAGGAGTTGCAACTTCTGGGTTAGAAATGAGCCAAAATTCATTACGTTATAACTGGACGAGAGAAGAAGTAGACGGAAAGCTATACCAAATAATGAACAACATTCACGCTTCATGTGTTGCTTATGGAACACAAGAAAACGGCTTTGTTGATTATGTAAAAGGTGCAAACGTAGCAGGTTTTGTAAAAGTTGCTGACGCGATGTTAGATCAAGGAGTGGTTTAGACTTCTCGATTTTTAGATATTTAGACCTCACAGATTTTTCTGTGAGGTTTTTTTATATAACTTAAGTACCTTTGATAGCATGATCATATTTTAAAGATGAAAAAGGTACTATATATATTTACGTTTAGTTTAATTTTTGCTTGCACTACAGCTTCAGTTAAAGAAAAAAAATTAAAAACAGCGTTTTCTTTAATAGAGGATGCTATTTTAACAGAAGCTAAAAGCATCATTGAGTCATCGTATTATTGTACGTTAATCACTCAAGATAAAAACGGTCAGCCTAAAGCACGTGTAGTTGAACCTTTTTTACCAGAAAAAGATTATACTGTTTGGATGGCAACCAACCCTAATAGTAGAAAAGTAACACAGCTAAAAAGCAACAGTAAAACCACTTTGCACTATTTTGATAAAAGTAAACTAGCTTATGTGTCATTAATGGGAGATGCGTATTTAGTAGACGATTCTATTCTTAAAAAACAGAAATGGAAAGAGGGTTGGGAAAAATTTTATCCAAAAAGAGATAAAGATTATTTGCTAATAAAATTTGTACCACACACCTTAGAACTTATTAGTCCTGCTAAAAAATATTTAGGCGATAAAATTACGTGGAAACCACATCAAGTACTACTAAGAAAATGAGAATATTAAAAAATCAACTCCTTCAAGGAAAACACAACAAGCCTATTTTGGTAGATGCTTTTTTTATGGAGACACAAACCTCTAAACCCGTGCTTATTTTTTGTCACGGATACAAAGGGTTTAAAGATTGGGGAGCATGGAACCTGATGGCAGAAGCATTTGCAAAAGCAGGTTTTTGTTGTGTAAAATTCAACTTTTCTCACAACGGAGGCACGGTTAAAGAACCGATTGATTTTCCAGATTTAGAAGCATTTGGACACAACAACTACAGCAAGGAATTGGACGATTTAGAAACTGTAATTGATTGGGTTTGTAAAAGCAAATTGCTTCAAAATGAACTCGATGTAAATCAAATTTCTTTGATGGGTCATAGTCGAGGAGGAGGAACCGTTTTGATTAAAGCAGCAGCAGACACTCGAATCAAGAAGGTAATTACTTTAGCAGGAGTTAGCAACTATACAAGTCGTTTTCCTAAAAAAGAAAATTTAGAGAAATGGAAAGAAAAGGGCGTTTATTACGTGAAAAATGGAAGAACTCATCAAGAAATGCCTCATTTTTATCAATTTTATGAAGATTTTATAAAAAACAAAAAAGGTCTAAATATCCAAAGAGCGGTTAAAACGTTGGCGGTTCCTCACTTAATTATCCATGGAAACAGTGACACTTCTGTTGGTGTTGAGGAAGCGAAGAAGTTACACGAATGGAACTCATCAAGCAGGTTAGAAATAATTAAAAACGCAAACCACGTGTTCAACACTTCGCATCCTTGGAAGGGTGAAGAATTATCAAAAGAATTAGAAGTTGTCACAAAACAGTGTATTCAATTTTTAAAAGAACACTAATTTTTCTTTTTCGTATTTTTGAATTTATGCTATAAGAGTGTTTAATATGAGCGGAATAAAAAATTTAAGGACTTTGATTAAAAGCATGGAGCCTGTATTGAATAAAGGAGCGTATGTTTTTACTACGGCTACAAACAATCAGGTATTGCGCTCAGAGACTCTTTTTGAATTTAAAGAAGAAGAAGGCACGACAATCGTTTTAGAGCAATCAAAAGCAGATGAATTAGGGCTGTCTTATGAGTATATTTCGTCTTGGATTAGCTTAAAAATTCATTCTTCATTAGATGCTGTTGGTTTAACAGCGGCGTTTTCAACCGAATTAACAAAACACAATATAAGTTGCAATGTAGTAGCGGGTTATTATCACGATCATATTTTTGTTGATCAAAAAGATGGTCAAAAAGCCATTGCTATACTAGCTGATTTTTCGAAGAATTACTCATGAAATTAGAACTTCCTTTTAGAAAAATTATCCATGTAGATATGGATGCATTTTATGCGTCGGTAGAAGAATTGGACAATCCAGATTTGATAGGAAAACCTGTTGCAGTTGGAGGGAGTGAAATTCGTGGAGTTGTTGCTGCGGCAAATTATGAAGCTCGTAAATTTGGAGTGCGATCTGCAATGAGCGGTGTCATGGCTAAAAAAAATTGCCCTCAATTGATTTTTGTTCCTCCGAGATTTACTCGATACAAAGAAATCTCAAAAAAAATTAGAAAGATATTTCATGATTATACCGATTTGGTAGAGCCGCTTTCATTAGACGAAGCGTATTTGGATGTTACCGAAAACAAGAAAGGAAACCCGTCTGCGAGTTTGATTGCTCAAGAAATTAGACAACGGATTTATGATGATTTGAAATTACGAGCATCTGCGGGAATTTCATACAATAAATTTGTTGCTAAAATCGCATCGGATATCAATAAGCCAAACGGGCAAAAAACGATTCCCCCTGAAGAAGCGGAGTTGTTTTTAGAAGGATTATCAATTCAGAAGTTTTATGGTGTTGGAAAAGTAACTGCTGCCAAAATGTATAATTTAGGGGTTTTCACAGGGAAGGATTTAAAAGAAAAATCAATCGGGTTTTTAACGGGTCATTTTGGAAAGTCAGGAAATCACTATTATTACATTGTTCGTGGAATTCACCACGGAAAGGTAAATCCAAATCGGATTGCAAAATCGGTTGCTGCAGAGCACACTTTCCGAACAAATTTGACATCAGAAATATTTATGTTAGAGCAGTTAGAGAAAATTGCAGACGAATTAGAACAACGCTTAAAAAAATCGAAATTAGCAGGAAAAACAGTTACCTTAAAAATAAAATATAGCGACTTTGTTCAGCAAACAAGAAGTAAAACCCTGCCTTTTTTTGTAAAAGACAAAGCAATTTTACTTGACACCGTTAAAGAGTTGTTATATCAAGAAAAAATGAAAAATTCTGTTCGTTTGTTGGGGATATCTGTTACGAATTTGAATGTAAACACGAAGAAAAAAGAACATGTATTAGACGTTCAGTTAAAATTAGAATTTTAAGAAAACAGGATAATATGAACTTGAGTTATTGGGAACAAAAGGAATGGTTTACAGATATTGATTTTACAATTATCGGGAGCGGAATTGTGGGCTTAAGCTGTGCTTTAGAATTAAAAAAGCAGCACCCGAAAGCAAAAATTTTACTATTAGAAAAAGGGATGTTGCCACAAGGAGCGAGTACAAAAAATGCAGGATTTGCATGTTTTGGAAGTTTGTCAGAACTGATAGAGGATTTAAAAACACATTCTGAAGAAGAGGTGTTTGAGCTGGTAAAAAAACGCTGGGAAGGCTTGCAATTACTACGTCAAAATTTAGGCGATTCAAAGATTGATTTTCAACAAAATAAAGGATTTGAATTATTTAAAGACAAGGCTTTTTATGATGAATGTGTATCGAGAAAAGAGGAAGTAAATCAGCTTATTTTTCCAATTTTTAAGAACCTTGTGTTTTCTGAAACAAGCAATACCTTCAATTTTGAAAACATTCATCCAAATTATATTTCAAATCAATTTGAAGGACAAATTGACACAGGGAAAATGGTTTCAGAGTTGCTTTTATTAGTTCAAAAATTAGGGGTTAAAATTCTGAATAATATTTCTGTAGAAAGCTATACAGAAGGTCTCGAAAAGGTGGCTGTAAAAACCAATCAAAAGGAATTTACTACTCGTAAATTATTCATTGCAACCAATGGCTTTGCGAAGCAATTAGTACAGGAAAATGTGCAACCGGCAAGGGCACAAGTGTTGATCACAAAACCGATTAAAAACCTTCATATAAAAGGGACATTTCATTTAGATAAGGGTTATTATTATTTTAGAAATATTGATGACAGAATTTTGTTTGGAGGAGGAAGAAATCTTGACATTGAAGGTGAAGAAACTTCGGAATTTGGACAAACAACGCTGATTCAAAACTCATTAAAAACCATTTTAAAAGAAACGATTTTGCCAAATACAAATTTCGAAATTGATTATTCTTGGAGTGGAATTATGGGCGTTGGAAACCAGAAAAAAGCCATCGTAAAACCAATTTCCAGCAATGTGGCTTGTGGGATTCGACTTGGCGGAATGGGGATTGCTATTGGCAGTTTAATAGGAAAAGAACTGGCAGAAGTATACAAATAAGAAAACCATGAAGTTGTGACAAGAACAAATAACAAGAACATAAAAGCAGCACTATATCAACAATGTGAATCGTTTGTAAAGGATCGTTTACAAACGATTGAAGCAACCATTTCTTCCAGCCAAAAAGCATTGCAATCAGAAACTAAAAGTTCTGCTGGAGACAAGCACGAAACAGGACGCGCCATGCTGCAATTGGAAATGGAAAAAGCGGGACAACAATTGATTACAATTACTCAAATGAAAGAAACGCTGGCAAAGATTGAGGGTGCTAAAACTTCGAAAATTGCACACCTAGGAAGTGTTGTTATTACAGACAAAGTCAATTATTACTTAAGTATTAGTGCTGGACAGCTAGTTCTTGGAGCGGGTAATTATTTTGCCATTTCAACAGATTCTCCAATAGGAAAATTGCTGTTGGGAAAAGAACAAAATGACAGCATCGTTTGGAACGGAACAGTAATTAGAGTTCTCGAAATTGCATAAAAGGTAAACGGATAATATGCTGTAATCAATGTCGATAAATAACATCTAACTTTAAAAAAAACAGATTGAAAAAATGACAGAAAATTTAACAAAAGAAACCTTTTTAGAAAAGGTTTTTAATTTTGAAGAGCACAAAGAATGGGCTTTTAAAGGAAAAGTCCCGGCCATTATAGATTTTTATGCTGATTGGTGCGGCCCTTGTAAAATGATTGCGCCAATTTTAGAACAACTGAGCGAAGAGTACGGAGAGAAACTCACCATTTATAAAGTAGACACAGAAGCAGAACAAGAGCTGTCTGCTGCATTTGGAATTAGAAGTATTCCTTCCATGTTGTTCTGTTCAATGGACGAACAACCAGAAATGGCAAATGGAGCTTTGCCAAAAGCGCAATTAGAACAGATTATAAAAGATGTTTTAAAGGTTGAAAAATAAAAAGAAAAACCCGAGTTTTTACTCGGGTTTTTTAATTGTATTAAGAATAGGTTTCAATTATACTAACTGATGGTCAATCAAATATTCAGCAATTTGTACGGTGTTTGTTGCTGCTCCTTTTCGAAGGTTATCAGCAACAATCCAAAGGTTTAAGGTTTTTTCTTGTGACTCATCTCTTCGGATTCTTCCTACAAAAACATCGTCTTTATGATGCGCAGTTATAGGCATCGGATAGGTATTTGTCTCTAAATTATCTTGGACAACAACTCCTGGAGTGTCACTTAAGAGTTGACGGACTTCTGCTAGATCAAAATCAATTAAAAATTGCACATTTACGGCTTCAGAATGTCCTCCAGCAGTAGGGATTCTTACAGCAGTTGCTGTTACAGAAAAAGAATCGTCTCTCAATATTTTTTTAGGCTCTTTCACCAATTTCATTTCTTCCTTGGTGTATCCGTTTTCTAAAAACACATCACAATGTGGCAATGCGTTTCTACCAATTGGGTGTGGATATGCCATTTCCCCTTTAATTCCGGCTTCTTCATTGTCTAATTGTTGCACTGCTTTTACACCTGTTCCAGAGACAGATTGATAGGTGGAAATAACCACACGTTTCATGGTGTATTTTGAATGCAAAGGAGCCAAGGCCATCACCAACTGAATTGTAGAACAGTTAGGGTTTGCAATAATTTTATCTTGAGAAGTCAGCACATCTCCATTAATTTCAGGAACGATTAACTTTTTTGTTGGATCCATTCTCCAGGCTGAAGAGTTGTCAATAACAGTTGTTCCAACGTCAGCAAATTTTGGCGCCCACTCTAAAGAAGCGTCACCTCCTGCAGAAAACAATGCAATGTCTGGGCACATTGTTACTGCAGTGGCTAAATTTACCACAGCATAGTCAGTTCCTTTATAAGAAATGATTTTTCCTACAGAGCGCTCTGAAGCAACAGGAATTAATTCTGTAATTGGAAAATTCCGTTCTGCCAATACTTGCAACATTACCTTTCCTACCATTCCGGTAGCACCTACAACAGCAACTTTCATATGTGATCTATTTACATTTTAAGATTGCAAAGATTGCAAAAAATAAGCGGAACTTGTTGTTAATAACATGCTTAAAATCAACGATGTTTCAATTTTATCAAAAAAACACAAAAAGTTATATTCTAAACAATAAAAATCAAAAAAGCAGTACATTTGCAGAGGCTTTTTAAAGAAAGTCAAAAATAGATTGTTTAACTAAAAAAGTATAGCATGCAACTGTACAACAAGTTAAGCGCGAAAGAACGCGCGGTATTAATTGACAAAGCTGGAAAAGACCGTTTGACTATTTCGTTTTATCAATATTTCAAGATAGAAAACCCTCAACTTTTTAGAGACCAATTATTCGTTGAATGGGACGCCTTAGGTGTTTTAGGAAGAACCTATGTTTCTTTTGAAGGAATCAATGCGCAGCTTTCTGTTTCTGCTGAAAATTTTTTAGCATTGAAAAAGCAATTGGATATGGTTTCTTTTTTAAAAGACATTCGTTTGAATGTGGCCGTAGAACAAGACAATAAATCTTTTTTAAAGCTTAAAATAAAAGTTAGAAATAAAATCGTTGCAGACGGATTGAATGACGATTCTTTTGATGTAACGGATATCGGTGTTCATTTAAATGCAGCAGAATTTAATAAAATGCTGGAAGATCCAAATACGGTTTGTGTGGATATGCGGAACCACTATGAAAGTGAAATAGGACACTTTAAGGGAGCTGTAACTCCAGATGTAGATACCTTTCGAGATTCATTAGATATTATTGAGGAAGATTTAAAAGACCACAAAGAGGACAAAAACTTATTAATGTATTGTACTGGCGGAATTCGTTGTGAAAAAGCGAGCGCCTATTATAAACACAAAGGGTTTCAGAATGTTTTTCAATTAGAAGGCGGTATCATAGAATATACACGTCAAGTAAAATCCGAAGACATTGAAAATAAATTTATTGGCAAAAACTTTGTATTTGATCATAGAAGAGCAGAGCGAATTTCTGAAGATGTTGTTTCAAACTGTCACCAATGTGGTGAGCCATGCGACATTCATGTAAACTGTGAAAATGAAGCATGTCACCTTCTTTTTATTCAGTGTGAATCGTGTCAAGAAAAAATGGACATCTGTTGTTCTGACGCCTGTAAAGAAGTTGCAGCACTGCCTTTTTTAGCCCAAAAAGAATTGAGAAAAGGTAAAGGCAACAGCAATAAAATTTTTAAGAAAGGACGGTCTGAGGTGTTGAAATTTAAAAGATAGTTGTTGTTTTTTAAAGACCTTTTTTTTGTTCAAACAAAGTGCTTTATCATTTCATCTTGAATCTGTATCTTTACAAATTAAAGAAATAAATTAAGAACCCAAAAGAAGTTGTTTTTAAGTTTCTTCCTTTTCATATGGAAGAGTGATATTTAAATAAAAGCAATTTCTCCAAATATATATTTTATGAGCTGTAATAGTTGCTCTACGGATAAAAGTGGCGTCCCAAAAGGTTGTAAAAGCAATGGAAATTGCGGAACAGATACTTGTGGTAGCGGAAGTAAATTAGCTGTTTTTGATTGGCTGTCAAACATGACCTTGCCAAACGGACAAGCTCCTTTTGATATTTTCGAAATTCGTTTTAAAAACGGAAGAAAGCACTTTTTTAAAAATACAGAAAACCTGACACTTTCAATGGGAGATGTTGTGGCTGTAGAAAGTTCTCCAGGACACGACATTGGAACCATCTCTTTAGGAGGAGAATTGGTGAAGGTGCAATTAAAAAAGAAAAAGGTTGCGATTGATAGCGAGGAGATTAAAAAAATATATAGAAAAGCTTCACAAAGAGACATTGATATTTGGCAATCTGCAAGAGAAAAAGAAACTGAAACACAACGCAGAGGAAGAGAAATTCTAGGAAGATTGAATCTAAAAATGAAGCTGTCTGACGTAGAATATCAAGGAGACGGAAATAAAGCAACCTTTTATTATACAGCAGATGATCGTGTAGATTTCCGACAATTGATTCGAGATTTTGCAAGCGCTTTTTCTATTCGAGTAGAAATGAAACAAGTAGGCCTGCGTCAAGAAGCCGCTCGTTTGGGAGGTATCGGTTCTTGTGGACGAGAGCTGTGTTGCTCTACATGGTTAACGGATTTTAGAAAGGTAAATACCGCTGCGGCACGATATCAACAACTGTCGTTAAACCCGTTAAAATTATCGGGGCAATGCGGAAAATTAAAGTGCTGCTTAAATTATGAATTAGACACGTATTTAGACGCGTTAAAAGAATTCCCAAAGCAAGACACGGTTTTAAAAACTGAAAAAGGATTGGCTGTTTTTATTAAAATGGACATCTTTAAAAAACTACTATGGTACACCTATAAAGACAATAGTTTTAAGTGGTTTACACTGTCTTTAGATCAGGTAAATGAAATTATTGCTTTGAATAAAAAGAACGAGACCGTTGCTTCGTTAGAAGAATATGAATCGGACATTGTAGAAGAGGTGAAAATTGATTTTGAAAATGTTGTAGGACAAGAAAGTTTGACTCGTTTTGACAAGCCAAAACAAAAAAAGAACCGCAAAAGAAACAACAAGAATAAGCCGAAATCTACGGAAAATACATCCGGTAAAAAACCGTTTAAAAAGAACAAAAACAAACCGAATCATCGAGTAGAAAATAAGAACACTCCAAGCGAACAAAAATTTAAGCCGAGAGGAAATCATAAAAATAAGCAAAGAAACGAGCCTAGAAATGAGAACAAAAACGAACAGAAATAAGTTCTTTTTTGCACTACTATTAGTTGTATGCTTTGCAGCATGTGATTCTAAGAGAGTGTATGACTCGTACGTTTCTATTCCGAATACATCTTGGGGGTTGAGCAATCAGGTTCCGTTTCTTTTTACGATAAAAGACACGTTGACACAACACAATTTGTTTATCAATATTAGAAACAATGCAGACTATTCTTTTAGCAATTTATTTCTGATTACAGCACTAGAATTTCCAAATGGCAAGAAAATTGTAGACACGTTAGAGTACGAAATGACGGACGTTTCAGGGATGTTTTTAGGGAAAGGATTTGCCGACATCAAAGAGAATAAATTGTTTTATAAGGAAAGCGTGGTTTTCCCAATGTCAGGAGAGTATTCGTTGACAGTGTCTCAAGCAATGCGAAAAAACAATGAAGTTGATGGGATAAAAATGTTGGACGGAATTACAGATGTCGGATTTAGAATTGAAAAAGAAAAGTAAGATGACAACGAAAAAAACAACAAATTTTAAGAAGTATATCAATTGGTTTTGGATCTTATTTATTGGGGGTTTTACATCTATTTTGTTGCTTTTTTTAGTAGCTTCTTGGGGTGTTTTCGGCGCCTTGCCAACGTTTGAGGAATTAGAAAATCCAGAAAATAACCTGGCCACAGAAATCATTTCTTCTGATGGAAAAACACTTGG
>Ga0209035_10000089_pt1 | contig 33044 bp, 28 predicted proteins | sample MarorgKNORR_S2LV_6_FD_188220 | JGI IMG/M metagenome (GOLD analysis project Ga0209035, IMG submission 188220) | Marine microbial communities from the Southern Atlantic Ocean, analyzing organic carbon cycling - AAIW_A/KNORR_S2/LV (SPAdes) (version 2) | ecosystem: Environmental > Aquatic > Marine... | reverse complement strand
GATCTCGTGCCTAGTCAAGAGTAACAAAAATATTAAATTGCCTCAATAATTGCAGTAAAGTCTTCTGCATTCAAAGCAGCTCCACCAATCAACCCTCCATCTACATCTTCTTTAGAGAAAATTTCTTTCGCATTGGCTGGTTTTACACTACCTCCGTACAAGATGGAGGTGTTATCTGCAACAACCGTCGTATAGGTGTCTTGAAGTAATTTTCTAATGAACGCATGCATTTCTTGCGCTTGTTCTGGCGATGCTGTTTCTCCTGTTCCTATTGCCCAAACAGGTTCGTACGCCAATATAATTTGATTCCAAGCGATCGACTCCAAATGAAATAAGCCGTTTTTCAATTGACTTTCTACTACGTTGAAATGATTCCCAGATTTTCTATCTTCCAGCAATTCTCCGAAGCAAAAAATAATTTCCAAACCATTTGTAATGGCAGCATTTACTTTTTCTGCCAAAAGAGCATCTGTTTCTCCAAAAATAGCACGCCTTTCAGAATGCCCTAAAATAACTGTTTTGATTTCAATACTTTTAAGCATATCTGCAGAAACTTCTCCAGTAAAAGCGCCATGTGTAGCTTGATGCATGTTTTGAGCAGCAACTTCTATCTTTGATTTTTCTGTTCTTTTTATAGCTGATGGTAAATTGACGAATGGCGGAGCAATAAGCACTCTTGTATCATCATCTAAAGGCATTCTTTTTACTGCCTTTTTCAATTGCTTTACAAGTGTTTTTGCTTCTTTGTAATTGGTGTTCATTTTCCAATTTCCTGCAACGATCTTTTTTCTCATTCTAATGTTCTTTATATTACAAATCAAAGTTTGTATCTTTCAATTATTGAAGATTTCAATAGCGACTAACGAAGCTCAAAAATACGCTATTTTTTTAAGGATTTTATAATTTTCGGGTCTGTAACTTTGATCGATTTGAATAAATCTACGAAACCGTTTTCATTGACTACAAGGTAACGAGGGATCCAATTTAAACCTAAAAAATCGCCAAAATCTCCATCCAATCCCGATTGCATAAAATAATGTTCTCCTTTGATTCCGAATCTATCAATACCTCTTTTCCAGCTAGCCACATCTTTATCTAAGGATAAAAAGAGAAATGCAACTTCAGGAAATTCTTTTTGAAGTTGTTTTGCTCTTGGCATTCCGACAATACAATCTTTACACCAAGAAGCCCAAATATCAATAAGCACTTTTTTCCCTTTGTATTTCGCAATGATGTCTCTGAATTGAATTGAATCATTTTCTAACGTAATAAAGGTGTCGTCTAATGCTTTTTCAGAGAACTTCGTCGGAGTTTCAAATGTACAGCTGATCAGAAATAATGAAATGAGTGCTACTTTTTTTAACATCGTTATTGAATTTATATAAAAGAAAATTCTCTTTTTAGGCAAATATAAATAAACCCTCAAAAATAAGTACCTTTGTCAAACATTTTATCACAATTGATGACGACAGAACAACTAATTGAACAAATTTATCTAAAAAAATCATTCCTATGTATTGGCTTAGATGTTGATTTAGAAAAAATTCCACAGCACTTACTCAACCAAGAAGATCCCATCTTTGCCTTTAACAAAGCCATTATCGATGCAACGCATCACTTATGTGTTGCTTACAAACCCAATACCGCTTTTTATGAAGCCTACGGAATTAAAGGTTGGAAGTCTTTAGAAAAAACCATCAATTACATCAACGAAAAGCATCCAGAAATTTTCACTATTGCTGATGCAAAACGAGGAGACATCGGTAATACATCGAGCATGTATGCAAAAGCTTTTTTTGAAGATTTGGCATTCGATTCTGTAACCGTTGCTCCGTACATGGGAAAAGACTCTGTAGAGCCTTTTTTAGCTTTTGAAAACAAACACACTATTTTACTGGCATTAACTTCCAATCAGGGAGCCTTCGATTTTCAAACGAAAAGTATCGACAGAAAAGAACTCTATAAACATGTTTTAGAAACCTCTAAATCTTGGAAAAACGCTAAAAACTTAATGTACGTAGTGGGCGCAACCAAGGCTGAATACTTTAAAGAAATAAGAAAGATAATTCCAACAAATTTTTTACTAGTCCCAGGTGTTGGCGCGCAAGGTGGTAGTTTACAAGAAGTCTGCAAATACGGAATCACAGACAATGTAGGGCTGTTAATTAATTCTTCTAGAGGAATTATTTACGCTTCTAATACTGCTAATTTCGGAACTGAAGCAGCAAAAAAAGCAACAGAACTACAATTAGAAATGAAAGAAATATTAACTCAAAACTTATAAGATGACCGAAATTCCTCTTGACAAATTGATTCCTATTGCAGCTTTACTAGTTCTAGGAATTATTGAAGCCATTGGTGGCTTATACTTCCATGACAAAAGAACAAAAAACGACTTTACTGTTGAAGTGCTAAGCCTTGTCTCTTTACCCACTCTCGTACAACCTGCCATCTTCTTTTTTGTTACCTTATTTATGTTCTCTGTATTCCCTTCTTATGAAAACATCTTTTTAGACGTTTCAATAGGCTGGCAAATAGCTGCTTTTTTGATCTTTGACGACATGACACAATATTGGTGGCATCGATTGTCTCATGAACATAAATTTTTCTGGAAACTACACAGACCGCATCACGCAATAGAAGAAATGGGCGTGTTGGTTACCTATAGAAATGCGTACCTTTATTATGCAATGATGCCTGGACTTTGGCTTTCTGCACTCTTAGTTTATTTAGGGATGGGTACTTTTTATATTTGGTACCTTGTTATCAAATTGATTATTATCTTATTATCACATAGCGAGACAAAATGGGATCGGGTTTTATACAAATACAAAATCCTACACCCATTGGCTTGGGTTATAGAAAGAACCATCTCTACACCTGCAACACATTTTGCACATCATGGTTTAACCGATGAAGATACCGTCAGCAATCCAAATGGGAACTACGGGAATCTATTATTTTTTTGGGATGTTTTATTTGGTACTGCAAAAATCACACGAAAATATCCAACACGTTTTGGAACATGGAACCAGATAAAAGAACCTTGGTATGTGCAACTATTATTTCCTTTTGTAAAATCGAAAGACCCAAGAAGTGAAATGCATTCAGTAAAAACAGACATAAATTTTGATCCGTCAGTAGAGTTTAAAGAATTTAAGAGCTAGAAATTTCTCTATCCAAGTAATTAACTCGATTTAACTTTTCGAAGATTTTCATCGCTTTAAATGCTGCTCTATCGCTTTTTAATTCATCAATATATTTATAATCATTTGATTTCTCAAGCAACTTACTATACCTTTTTTTAAGGTGTGTTTTATAGCGATATAATTGATTTAAACGAGATATTTATAAATTTTCAAGATCTTAAATGTACACAAATATTTGGCTTACAACTAATTAAATGAAGTATATTCTTATTTTATTTCAGACGATCTGTTTTTTTATCATAGCCATAAGGACAATGTTTACAAGCACTTTTACAGCAGTATCCTCTTTTTAGGTGGTACTTTTCTGTAAAAACTCTATAGCCTTGTTCATTGAGGTAATAATCGTCTTCTGCAAGTTCTTCGCGTTTATAAAACATCTTACAAAAGTACTCTTTTTCGCATAAAAAAACGCCCTTTAAAAGAACGTTTAGATGTATATTGAAATTTTATTTTGTACTTTCAAGTGGGTATTCAAGTAGAATTTTTGTTACAAACAACTTGATTTTTTCTTCTTTCTTAAGACCTGTTTTTGCTCTTAATGCTCCCGTTCCAATTCCTTGCCAAATCAATTCCTTTTTTGTTGCATCAATAAAATCTATAAAAAGCGTTCCTTCTGTATGTTGAGTAACATCTACCGAATTTCCACTATAATAATACCTCGGATACCAGTAATCATTTCCGTAACCAAGATTTGTTCTTATATGTACCCGTTTTCTTGATTTTACAAAAATGCTTACTAAAACATCTGGTGTTTCAGATTTTTCAAACCCTTTAGCCAACAGCTCTGTTTCTATAGCGCGTAAAATTCTACGTTTATCCAAATCAGAAACAGCTGCTTTGTCGATTCCTTTTTTATAAAACGCAAAGGTTTTATATGCTTTAAAATCTGTTTTAGTATCATAATCCGTGAGCACTCTTACAGTGCTACACGAAGTAAAAACTAAGGCAATTAGCAAAAAATACGGCACTATTAATTTCATAATTCAAAATTTACAGGTTCACAAACGTATCATAAACATCAAAAAACATACCAAAACTGTTTCAACAATCATTGACTGGCGCTTTCATTGCAATCGGTATTTAAAAGTAGACAAAGAATCTAAATATTTTTTAAGAATTCCGTAAATTGCAGGCGTAAAAAAACAGCACTCAAACAAATGGAACATATAGCACCTTATACTCCCAAACACAAAGTACGTATTGTAACTGCCGCCTCTTTATTTGACGGACACGATGCTGCTATCAATATCATGCGTAGAATAATTCAATCTACAGGAGTTGAAGTGATTCATTTGGGCCATGATAGAAGTGTAGAAGAAGTTGTAAACTGTGCCATTCAAGAAGATGCGAATGCCATTGCAATGACCTCTTACCAAGGAGGACACAATGAGTATTTTAAATACATGTATGATCTTTTACAGGAAAAAGGCGCAACGCATATCAAAATTTTTGCTGGTGGCGGTGGTGTAATCCTTCCAGACGAAATCAAGGAATTGATGGAGTATGGAATTACACGTATTTACTCTCCAGATGACGGTCGCGAATTAGGTTTGCAAGGAATGATCAACCATTTGGTAAAAACTGCTGACTTTGCCATCGGTGACGTCTTAGATGTAACCATGAATCAGTTGGCGAAAAAAGAAATTGGAAGTATTTCTCGTGTTATTTCTTCTGCAGAAAACTTTCCAGAAGTCGCAAAAAAAACATTGGAAACTATCCATAAAAAAAATAAAAAATCAACAACACCTGTTTTAGGGATTACCGGAACTGGTGGTGCTGGAAAATCGAGTTTGGTAGACGAATTGGTGCGCCGATTTTTAGTTGATTTTCCGAAGAAAACAATTGGATTGATTTCTGTAGATCCGTCAAAAAGAAAAACAGGTGGTGCTTTGCTAGGAGATCGAATCCGAATGAATTCCATCAATAATGAACGTGTTTACATGCGCTCATTGGCAACTCGACAATCGAACTTGGCCTTATCAAAATATGTAAGTGAAGCGATTGAAGTTTTGAAGGCTGCGGAGTTTGACCTGATTATTTTAGAAACTTCTGGAATTGGACAATCAGACACAGAAATCATAGAACATTCTGACACTTCACTATATGTAATGACTCCTGAATTTGGAGCTGCGACTCAATTAGAAAAAATTGATATGTTGGATTTTGCAGATTTAGTAGCCATCAATAAATTTGACAAAAGAGGTTCTTTAGACGCCTTACGCGATGTTAAAAAACAATACATGCGAAACAATAATTTGTGGGATGTACATCAAGATGACTTGCCTGTATATGGAACCATCGCTTCGCAATTCAACGATCCAGGAATGAACACCTTGTACAAAGCCATCATGGATAAATTGGTAGAAAAAACCAATACAGACCTACAATCTTCTTTTAAGATTACCAAAGAGATGTCTGAAAAGATCTTTGTAATTCCGCCTAGCAGAACTCGTTACTTATCAGAAATCGCAGAGAACAATAGAGCGTATGATAAAAGTGCAGACGAACAAGTGCTCGTTGCTCAAAAATTATTCGGCGTATATCAAACTATACTATCTGTTGCTTCGACCACACTCAGCAGCCAAGAACTATTAATAAAAACAGGGGTTAATGAAGAGAAAATTCTTAACGCTGTTCAGAATGACACTGACTCAACGTTTTTAAAATTATTGTTTGATCAGTTTGATAAGGTAAAAATGAACCTCGACCCCCACAATTGGGAAATCATTTTAAACTGGAAAGAGAAAGTTCAGAAATACAAAAACCCAATCTATTCTTTTCAAGTAAGAGGCAAAGAGATAAAGATTGAAACACATAGCGAATCCTTATCGCACACGCAAATACCGAAAGTATGCTTACCTAAATATACTGCTTGGGGAGATATCTTATTGTGGAACTTACAAGAAAATGTTCCAGGAGAATTTCCGTATGCATCTGGATTGTATCCGTTTAAAAGAACTGGAGAAGACCCAACACGAATGTTTGCCGGAGAAGGCGGACCGGAGAGAACCAACAGACGTTTTCATTATGTAAGTTTAGGAATGCCTGCAAAACGCCTTTCTACAGCTTTTGACTCGGTAACTCTTTACGGGAATGACCCAGGAAAAAGACCTGATGTCTACGGGAAAATTGGAAATGCAGGAGTCTCAATTTGTTGTTTGGATGATGCTAAAAAATTATTTTCAGGATTCGATTTAACACATGCGTTGACCTCAGTGAGTTTGACGATTAATGGCCCAGCACCAATGCTGTTAGGATTCTTTATGAATGCAGCCATCGATCAAAACTGTGAGAAATATATTAAAAAACACAAACTTGAAAAGAAGGTTGAAGCAGCATTTAAAGAAATATACGATACTAAAGGACTAGAAAGACCAAGCTATCAAGGGAATTTACCTGAAGGAAATGACGGATTAGGGTTGCTGCTTTTAGGATTGACAGGAGATCTTATTTTACCTGCCAATGTCTATGAAGAAATCAAAAAAGACACCCTAAATCAAGTCCGAGGAACTGTACAAGCAGATATTCTAAAAGAAGACCAAGCACAAAATACCTGTATTTTTTCTACAGAATTTGCTCTGCGTTTAATGGGTGATGTACAAGACTATTTTATCACTGAAAATATTCGTAATTTTTATTCGGTATCAATTTCTGGTTATCATATTGCAGAAGCAGGAGCCAATCCAATTACACAATTGGCATTGACCTTAGCAAATGGGTTTACCTATGTAGAGTATTATTTGTCTCGTGGAATGGACATCAATAAATTTGGACCTAATTTATCGTTCTTTTTCTCGAATGGAGTGGATCCAGAATATGCGGTGATTGGTCGTGTTGCTCGTAAAATTTGGGCAAAGGCAATGAAGCACAAATACAAGGCAAATGCAAGAGCGCAAATGTTGAAATACCACATTCAAACTTCAGGACGCTCTTTGCACGCACAAGAAATTGACTTTAATGACATCCGAACCACCTTGCAAGCATTGTATGCCATTTACGACAATTGTAACTCGCTACATACCAATGCTTATGACGAAGCCATTACAACGCCAACAGAAGAATCTGTACGTAGAGCCATGGCGATTCAATTGATCATCAACAAAGAATTGGGGCTAACAAAAAATGAAAACCCAATACAAGGTTCCTTTATTATTGAAGAATTAACCGACTTGGTAGAAGCAGCTGTGTTAGAAGAGTTTGACAGAATTACAGAACGTGGTGGCGTATTGGGCGCAATGGAAACCATGTACCAACGTTCTAAAATTCAAGAAGAAAGCTTGTATTATGAAACGTTAAAACACACTGGAGAATTTCCGATTATTGGCGTGAATACCTTCTTGAGTTCTAAAGGGTCTCCAACGGTGATTCCTGCGGAAGTGATTCGTGCTACCGAAAAAGAAAAACAATTCCAAATCACAACCAAAGAGAACTTAAATACAATAAACAAAGAGAAGGTTGCTATACAATTAGCCATCATTCAGAAAGCGGCTATTCAGAATGAGAATCTTTTTGAAAAACTAATGGAAGCTACCAAAGTTTGTTCTTTAGGACAAATTACTGAGGCCTTGTTCGAAGTTGGCGGGCAATATCGTAGAAATATGTAATTCAATATTTTTCTTTCGAATTTCTATTATATACATAAGGGCAGCACTTTTTATAAGTGCTGCTTTTTACTTTTTTTATAAATTTTAAAGAACCAACGCATCTTTTTCGTAAATTGTTAGTCTAATAGGTGAACTTAAAAAATACTAATTATGAAATACAAAAACCAATGTACCTGTAATTGCCAAGGATGTAGTGACGGACAATGTGCTAATTGCACGTGTGAAAACTGTTCTTGCCCAAATTGTAATTGTTAATACGGTGTCATTCTGAACGCAGTGAAGAATCTTTAACACATCTACTAGATTCTTCGTTTCACTCAGAATGACATTTCGTAATCGAATCCAAAATGACCACAAAACAAGTTTGGCAGCAGTATTCTGAAGATCTTAAACGATTTATCATCAGCAAAATAAAAAACAAGACAATTGCTGATGATATTTTACAGGATACCTTTATTAAAATACACACAAAACTGCACACACTAAAAGACATCACAAAATTAAAATCGTGGATTTTCTCAATTGCTAGAAATTCAGTGTTGGATTATTTTAAATCCACCAATAAAAAAATAGAAATCGCCAATTTTGAATCGGAAACAGAATTGCTAGAAGAAGCACATACCGAAAAAGATTGCTTGCAGGGAATTTTAAAAAATCTCCCTAAAAAATATCGAGAACCGTTATTTTTATCAGATATAAAAGGAATGAAACAATCTGAAATTGCAACAAAGTTAGAACTTCCTTTACCTACAGTGAAATCTCAAATTCAACGCGCCCGAAAACTCATTGCACAAGGCTTTATAGATTGTTGTGGGTTTGTACTCAACGACAATGGAAAATTGGTTGGAGAAGTGCAAGAAAAAGAAGACTGTAGCGTGTGTAGCTAGGTGTTGGACTTTATCAATGAGATTGCCTCTAATTTTTAATCATTACTACATTAGCACATTATTTCCGCGGCTTTTTCTTTTTCGAAGCTCTGTAATTTTTATTTTTTCGCTGGTTGAATGGAATGGCGTCATCAAATGTATTTTGTGTCGTTATAGACTTATTTTTCTTCCAAGAAGAGTTTTCTGGCAACAATACTTTCAACAAATCACTTCTACCCAAATTATTCAAGGTATTCCGGATCCATTGTTTGTTTTCTTTTTTGTACCAAAAGAAAAATCGATGTTGATCTTCTCGTTCTTTTTTTGATTTTGGAGTTTTTGTAGGCTTTAACGTATACGGGTGATATCCACTGTAATAAATTACCGTAGCAACTGTCATTGGTGTTGGTGTAAACCCTTGTACTTGCTCCAATTGAAAGCCCATATCTTTTGTTTCTGCAGCTAAATTTGCCATGTCTTCTGGTTCACAAGCTGGGTGACTTGAAATAAAGTAAGGAATCAACTGAAGGTTTAACTTCTTTCTTATATTTATTCTGTCAAAACGCTCTTTAAACTTATGAAAATAGGTGAAAGATGGTTTTCGCATCAACTTTAAAACAGGATCAGAAGTGTGCTCTGGCGCTACTTTTAATCGACCAGAAACATGGTGTGTCATCACCTCTTCTGTATAGTCATCCAATTCTTTTGGGTCGGCATTTTTATTAAATTCAGGCACCAACATATCATGTCGAATTCCACTAGAAATAAACGATTTTTTCACCTTCGGATGCTTGTCAATTGCTTTGTAAAGCTCCGTCAATGGTTTATGAGAAGTATCTAAATTGCTACAAATTACGGGCGAAATACAAGACGGCGCGACACATTTATCGCAAATAGACTGTATCTTTCCTTTCATCTGATACATGTTTGCTGAAGGCCCGCCAATATCGGACAAATAGCCTTTAAAATCTGGCATATTTGCCACCGTGTCAATTTCTTTTAAAATTGAATCTTGACTTCTACTCGCTATAAATTTTCCTTGATGTGCAGAAATCGTACAAAAGCTACAACCGCCAAAACAACCACGATGGATATTAATCGAAAACTTGATCATTTCAAAAGCAGGAATCGGCCCTCTTTTGTTGTATTTCGGATGTGGTAAACGCGTATAAGGCAACTCAAAAGAAGCGTCTATTTCAGCTTCTGTCATTGTTGGAAAAGGAGGATTGATTACCAAAGTAGAATCTCCTATGTTCTGAAAAATACGGCGTGCTTTTAATTTGTTTGACTCTTGTTCTATCACTTTAAAGTTAGAAGCAAAAGTCTTTTTGTCTTGTAAACAAGCTTCGTGAGAATTGATAGTAACATCTTCCCAATTTTTATTTTCAGGTGTTTTTTCGTCTTTCTCTATTAAAACTGCTGTTTGTTTGATGGTTTTTATACTCGAAAAAGGAATGCCTTTTTGCAATAACTCAACCAACTCACGTAAGGGTTGTTCTCCCATTCCGTAGACCAACATATCTGCTTTAGAGGTTTCTAAAATTGAAGGTAACAACTTGTCTGACCAATAATCATAGTGCGTAACTCTACGCAAAGAAGCTTCAATTCCTCCAATTAAAACAGGCACTTCTGGGAATTTTTCTTTTAAAATCTTTGAATATACAGACGTTGCATAATCAGGACGAAACCCTTTATCTCCATTAGGTGTATAAGCGTCTTTATCTCTACTTCTTTTGCTCGCCGTGTAATTACTCACCATCGGATCCATACAACCTCCAGTAACTGCAAAAAACAAACGAGGTTTTCCTAGTTTTTCGAAATCTTGTAAATTATCATGTACACTTGGCTGTGGAACAATTGCCACTCGCAAACCATAACTTTCTAGAATACGACCGATTACTGCAGGTCCAAAAGAAGGATGATCTACATACGCATCACCGCTAAAAAGGATCACATCTAATTCGGACCAACCTTTAATTTTAACTTCTTTATTTGTAGTTGGCAACCAATCTGAAAGCTGGTGTATCTTCATAGCTGCAAAAATACAGGAATTTAATAAAACCCTGTGTCTTTCAACTACTTATTCTTTATTCCAGGCTGCACTAATTTCCAATTCGTTTTTGATTTTTCTTTATCTACCATCGCCTTTACATCCGCCAATAAGCGTTTGGCATCATAAATAACACCGTCTTTAATGGTGTATTTTACACCACCAACACGAACCACTTCATTGTCGTTGGTTAATTTTATAGCTCCTGTTCCATAGAGCACTTTTAAGTTTTCCAACGGATTTTCTTCGACAATTACAAAATCGGCAAGTTTCCCAATTTGCACAGAACCAATTTTATCATCCCAACCCAATGCTTCTGCCCCATTCAATGTTGCTGACCGAATCACTTCTAATGGATGAAATCCTGCTTCACGCAACAATTCAAGCTCGCGGATATATGCAAACCCATACAATTGATAAATAAATCCAGAATCAGAACCTGCAGTTACACGTCCTCCTCTATTTTTATATTCGTTGATAAATGTCATCCATAATTGGTAATTTTTTTTCCAAACAATTTCTTGCTCTGTTCCCCAATAATGCCAGTAAGAACCATGTGATATTTTACTAGGCTCATAAAATTTCCAAAGTGAAGGCAAGGTATATTCTTCATGCCATTCTGCACGACGAGTTCTTTGTAGGTCTCTACTTGCCTCATAAATATTAAATGTAGGATCAATTGTAAAATCGAGTGCCAACAACTCATTCATCACCTTGTTCCAATGTTTGGAATACGGTTTTGCAGCTTGTGCCCATAATTTTCCAGCCTCTTCAAAACGATGTTGCTCATTTTGATAATTGTAATTAAGCGGATAATTCTGAACGGTTCTATCTTCAAATAAGGCTTCTGGCAAGCCATACCAATGCTCCATAGAGGTTAATCCTGCTCTTGCAGAATGCAATACATTCCAACGCGCAACACTTAATTGTGCATGATGACATGCAGACCTTAATCCTAATTTTTTATTTTCATCTAAAGCGGCAGCCATGATTTTTGGTTCAGCACCAAAAAACTTAATTCCGTCTGCACCATTTTTTGCATTTTCACGAACCCAATCACGGGCCATTTCTACTGTTGAAATTGGTTTTTTACTTCCTTGTCCAAAACCTGTATACCCAAAAATACGAGGTGCTATAATTTGATACGCATTGCTTTTACGTTTTAAAACATTGGTATATGCAACACCTCTACCGCTAGGTTCTCTAATTGTGGTAATTCCATGTGCCATCCATAATTTAAATACATACTCTGAGTTGGCGCCTTGTGCATTTCCTCCAATATGACCATGCATATCAATAAAACCAGGCATTAGATACATTCCGTTGGCATCCAATTCACGACCTCCTTTTTTCAATTTAGGGCGTCTTTTCTTATTGATTTTTACCCCTGGATTTCCCACAATTTGCATGCGTACAATAGTATTGTTTTCTACCACAATATCCATTGGCCCACGAGGTGGAGATCCATCTCCATTGATCAATGTAACTCCTCTAATAATCAATTGTGAATACGGACCATCTCCCAAATAATTGTCTTGTGCATACACTTGAAATGCAAAAACAAGTGTACAAATAATCGTTAGCTTTTTTATCATAATCGTTTTGTTAGTTGTTTCCTTTCGGAACAGAAATTCTACTTCCCAAAAACAGGGCATTTAAAAATAAGCGATTGGTACCATACCAAGAACCTCTAAAATTTGGATTATCAGCAAACAATACCACACGACCTTTTCCTAAAGGACTCACAAGTAAAGATGCTGAAGGCTTTAAAAAGGTGTTTAAATTCTTGTCAGAAATATACCCATCTATATGTGGATTCTTGCTGTACTTCGCCACAGTTGCATACGCATTTTTGCTAGGCGCTAAAAAGACCGTGTTATTTTTATATACAGGAAGCGATGAAGAACGATAGCCAAAACCTAATGGATGTGTCAAATCTAAATCTACTTCAAAAATAGCACCTCCCAAGCGTTCACGGCCTCCATTTGGACCTGCATTTACATAGGCAAGGCGTTTTGTTACTTTCGTTTTGGCTGTATCTTTTGGTTTTTTTGTCAATTTTTCTTTGACTAATTTCTTGTCAATTGCCCATTTAGAAGCTCTTGCAATGGTAATCAATGTGTTTCCTTTAGAAACCCATCTTTTTAATTTTTGTCGTTGAACAGAATCTAAGTCCACATAACTTCCTGACACCATTACCAAGGTATTGTACGTATCGAGAGAAATATTTCTAAAACGGACCATCTGTATTTTTGTGATTGGAACATCCATTCTCGTATCTAGCAAATGCCAAACTTCTCCCGCTTCATAAGAACTCACACCATTGCCAATTAACAACGCTGCTTTTGGTTTTTTAAGTGCTCTAAAATTATTCGATCCTAAGTCAATTCCTTTTAAGCTAAAACCTGTTTTTACAGAATACATCGGTACGCTATACTTTTGTTGTGCTTCTGAAACAATTTTATACACCTCAGCACTTGTTTTTTTTTGCTTACTTACCGGAATCATCAAACTTCCATAATTGAAGTGTCTATTTCCTTTGGCTGTTTTGATAGAAAATGGTTTGAATGCAGAGGCCACTTTTAATCCTTTTGACTGCATATAGTACAAAGCAGCTGGCGCATTATAATCATCCCAATCCACAATATATGCATAGTCGGTTTTTTGTACATTAGAAACGGTCACCAAATTATTAGTAGATGTAATTTCTTGTCCCAAACGAGCAGACTTCAATCCTTTATAGTTGATATTATAAAAGTTCGCAACAGACCAAGCAGAAGCATCATAAAAAACACTGTCTCGATATTGATTGTACGTTTCAAACATGGTTTGCACCATTCTGCGTTGTGGCTGTTTTAACGGAACAACATACCTGTTTCCTTTTTTATATACTTTAATTTTATGAATCAATAATTTATCAATAAACGCTTTGTTTCGATTCATATCATATGCGTCTCCAAATTCATAAGCAGTAAAACCTGTTTTCACCTTTCCCTTTACGGCAGATTTAAAAAAGTCTTGCTGATATTTTCTTAACGTTGCTTTGTTTTCAACGGCTGCTTTTACCGTTGCAATACTTGATGCATACTGATTTCTAATAGTAAACGGAAAAGATATGGTTCCATAATCAGTATCTTGAAGATGCCCTCTAGAGCTTGCTTGCTCAAACAACAAGGCCAAACCTCCTTGTAAATCTGGATACGAAGAGCCATAACCAGGATAGGTTCCGTCAAACGATTCTTTGGTATAATAAAAAGAACCTATATCATCTAAAGCACTCGAAAAATAAGGCGCAAACAGATCGTTTAAATCTTCATAGTTTTCTCTTGGCATAATTGGATCTTTAGAACCAATCGGTTTCATTGGCTCAAAGAAATAATTGCTATTGGTTCCCATTTCATGGAAATCAGTAACAACATTTGGATACCATTCATGATACCATTTCAACTTCCCTCGGCTTTCAGGATTGATGGCTAGTAGCCAATCTCTATTCAAGTCAAACCAAAAGTGATTGGTCCTTCCTCGAGGCCAAGTTTCATTATGTTCGGCATCATTCCCATCAGATACTAGCGAGTTTGCTTTGAATTGATTTGCCCATTGCGTATGCCGATCTCTACCATCTGGATTGATTGTCGGATCGATAAAAATTACTGCATTTTCTATATAACTTTTTACTTCTGAACTAGTTGATGCTACCAACGTATAGGCTGTTAACATTGCTGCTTCTGAACTTGAAGGCTCATTTCCATGTACATTATACCCCAATTGAATAAAAATGGGAACAGCTGTATAATTGTTTGGGGTTTGACTTGGGTCTACAAATTTTAAGTGATTTGATTTTAGGGTAGCAAGGTTTTTTAGATTGGCAGGTGTTGACACTGTTAACATCACCAACTTTCGTTGTTCGTGCGTTTTCCCATACACTTTAATGGTGGCTCTGTCTGAAAGTTCAGCCAATTTGTATAGGTAAGAGACTATTTGATCATGCCTAGTATGTTGCGCTCCAATTGGATACCCTAAAAAAGCTTCTGGAGATGGAATACTTGCGTTAAAAGGTGCTTGTTTTTTAAAAAAATAATCTTGAGCCGTTACTGACCCTACCATAATTATAGACATAACTACAGTATTGATAAAAAGTTTGATTGTCTTCATTTAGTTGATTTTTAGAGTAACCCGACTAAAGTAGACAATTATCTTTAGTTGATAATCAAATGGGGTACTTTTAACAAATCCCAATCTATCACCAAACCACCAGCTAACGGTTTTGCATCTCTTTTCCATATAAATATTCACACAGGTACAAAGCGACTTCAAAAAAATTTGCGCCTCCAGAAGAAATAATGTATTTCCCATCATGCACAAAAAACACTAAATTCATTTAACGAATTGTTTTAATTCCATCATAAACCACAACTCCAACAGCATTTGCCAAATTAAGACTCCGAACATGCTCACTAAACAAAGGGATTTTAAACGTACGTGCTTTGTTTTCTTCTAAAATTGTTTGCGGCAATCCGCTAGATTCTTTTCCGAAAACCAAAAAAAGCTCCTCTTCATACGGGATATCCCAATAGTCTTTTTCACCATGACTGGATAAAAAAACCATGTTCTTGTCTTTGTTTATTTCAAAAAACTCAGCAACGTTTTCATACATCACAACATTGAGATGTTGCCAATAATCCAAGCCTGCACGCTTTAATCGCGCATCATTAATTTCGAAACCAAAAGGCTTTACCAAATGTAATTGTGAACCTGAAGCCAAACTAAGGCGGCCAATATTTCCAGTATTTGTAGGTATTTCTGGTTCAATCAACACAATATTATATCCCATAAGAGTTGTCGTATTTTGTTTCGTAAAGATAGCGACATAAATACATTCATCTGTTCATTTCTTTTCTTTTTAACAATCACATTCCATTCCTTTCTTTTTAGTATCTTGCTTTCTACTTATGATTCAATTCATATTAAATAACGAGCAAATTAAAACTACTGCAAACACAAGAGCGACAAATTAAATAAGCATATGGAATTTTGGCAACATCTCTTTACAAAACTACAAGACCAACAACATGTGTATCTATTAACGGTTATTGAAAACTCTGGCAGTTCTCCGGGTAGAAAAGGCTTTAAAATGTTGGTTGCCCAAGACGGGTTTATCTTCGGATCTGTAGGTGGTGGTGTCATGGAATTTAGATTGGTTGAAGAAGCTCAAAAACTATTAAAAGAAAAAACACCGCCTATATTTCTAAAAAAACAGCTTCATCAAGGAAACATAAAAGATGGCTCTGGAATGATTTGCTCTGGTGAGCAAACCATAGTTTTTCGCCCGTTGAACAGCACTCACATCTCTGTCATAAAAGACATTTTGTACTGTTTGAAAAACAACCAACGGAAAACTATCTACTTCTCTCCTAGTTCTTTTGGTCTTTCTGACACTGAAATTAAAGACAACTATCAAACAACCATCAATACAAACAGCGATTGGTCTTTTAACGAACTCATTGGTTTTAAAAACACCTTATACATTGTAGGTGGCGGTCACGTAGGATTAGCCGTTTCTGAACTGTTTGTAAAACTCGGTTTTTATGTGGTGGTTTTTGACAACCGAAACCATTTAAACACCTTTGAAGATAATGGTTTTGCACATCACAAACAGCTTATTAACTATTCGGAAATTAAAAACTACATCACAGAAGGCAACGACCATTATATTACAATCATGACCAATACATATACTGATGACAAAGTCGTATTGACACAATTGATTCGTAATAATTACAAATTTATAGGTGTTTTAGGAAGTGTAGCAAAACTAAAAACCATGTGGACGGCAATGATGAAAGAAGGTTTTTCTCAAAAAGAATTAAATCAAGTGCATGCGCCCATTGGAATTGCTATCAAAAGTCAAACCCCTGATGAAATTGCTATTAGCATTGCTGCACAAATTATTCAGGTGAAAAATCAGCAGTTATAATTTGACTAGTGCTTCATCTCCATTTTAACTTGCTGTAGCGTTTTATTAGACCCTACCAATTCTAGAATAACCGATTTTCTTAATACATCGATTGGTTGCTCAAAATAATTCGCCCAAGTGTCGGTTGCAAATAGTTGATGAATCTGTCTGATTCTTTTTTGAGCTTCTGCAGCGGTAAAGAGAAACACCTCTGATGTTTCATTTTTATATTGAAAGTTTGCTTTTTTTAAGTTAAAATCAACCTGTATATAAAATAATTTTTCTGTTTCGTTGATAGGATAAAAATCAGTCCATTTTGCAAAACCAACATGATATACCTGGTTTTTATATTCCTTATTTACGAGTAACTTCCACCTACAATCGGCAACTCGTCCCCAATGATTTGAATACCGAAACACACCTTCTTGAGTGTAAGAATAAAGGCTTCCTGATTTACTTGTATAATGAGTTTTATTTTCTTTAAAGAGGTATAATTCTACCTCATTAAACTCGCAATAAGTGCCTTTAAAAAAAGTATGTCTGCTGTGAATTTTCAATTAAGGCAATTATTTAATTACTAATTTTCTAGAAGGTTCTCTATAAAAACCTTCAACAGTAATGGTATCTTTATTAAAATAAACTTTTGCAAATGCGGAAGTGTCCTCTGTATCTACCATCCCTTTAAAAGTCAAATAATGTACATTATCAACCTGTTGATATGCTCCTGCATGATTATGTCCGTTAAAAAATATTTTTACATTTTTATAGGGCTTTATGAGCAACAAAAACTGTTCTCTATTCCAAATAGTATGTTGATCTATTGGAAAAATAGGGAAGTGACAATAAAAACCAACTTTCTGATTATTTTTTACCGCTTTGTCTAACTCTTCTTTAACCCAAGTTAATTGATCTGTACTTAAAGCGCCATTCCATTCTTTTAAATAAGGTAAATTTTTATCTTTTAACAAATTAAACAGAGAATCTGTTTCTTGTTTTTTAGTTTCAGTTAACGCTCCATAAAAACTAAGATCGTTACCATCTAAAACGATAAAACGCCAATCTTTTTCTACAAAGCTATAATACCTATCCTTCAGGTTTAATTTCTTAATTACTTCCTTTTTTAAAGAATCTTTTACTTCAAAATCATGATTTCCTAAAACATGATATGATGTAGATTTTAGTTTTCCCCAAGTAGGTAAAACACTATCTAAGCTTTCAATATTTTTATCAATAAAATCTCCTAAATGAATGGTATAGCTTAAGGTATCTTTATTTAAAACGGCAACTGCATCTTTTAATCTTTTCGGAGCTTTTTTATAATATCGATCCCATTTAATTTCGCAATTACAATATTGACAATCAGAAACAATACCTATTTTAAAAGAAGTGTCTTTTGTTTTTGTACAAGCAAAAACACTTAGCAAGATTGCTAAAAAGAGTATTATTTTTTTCATTTTCTACTATATCGTTACAAATATACAGTATTCTGTAAATAAAAAAACGCAACCATTTAAATGGTTGCGTTTTTAGTATGTTTAGAAAAATAACCTTGTTATTTCACCTCTTCGAAGTCTACGTCTTCAACGTTTTCTTCTTCAGAACTTTCTGCTTCTGGCTCACCTTGTGGCGCTCCTGCTCCAGCTTCTTGTTCAGCTTTATACATTTCTTCAGATGCTACTTTCCAAGCTTCATTAATCGTTTCCATTGCAGCATCAATTTGTGCAATATCTTTTGATTCATGCGCTTTTTTCAATTCTTCTAACGCAGCTTCAATCGGACCTTTTTTATCCTCAGATAATTTTTCTCCGAATTCTTTCAATTGTGTTTCTGTTTGAAAGATCATAGAATCTGCTCCATTGATTTTTTCAGCCGTTTCTTTTGCTGCTTTATCAGCATCTGCATTTGCTTCTGCTTCTTGTTTCATTTTCTCAATTTCTTCTTCTGACAAACCTGAAGATGCTTCGATACGAATTTCATGAGATTTATTGGTTCCTTTATCCAAAGCAGAAACTTTGATGATCCCATTGGCATCAATATCAAAAGTTACTTCAATTTGAGGAGTACCTCTTCCTGCTGGTGGAATTCCATCTAAATGGAAACGACCAATTGTATTGTTATCTGCTGCCATTGCTCTTTCACCTTGTAATACGTGAATTTCTACTGATGGCTGATTTTCTACTGCAGTAGAAAACACTTGTGATTTCTTGGTAGGAATGGTTGTATTTGCATCGATCAACTTTGTAAATACATTCCCCATAGTCTCAATACCTAATGATAAAGGTGTAACGTCTAACAACAATACATCTTTTACATCGCCACTTAAAACTCCTCCTTGAATCGCCGCTCCTAAAGCAACAACCTCATCAGGATTTACTCCTTTACTAGGTGTTTTTCCAAAGAATTTTTCAACAGCTTCTTGTACTGCTGGAATACGAGTAGAACCTCCAACTAAAATTACTTCATCAATATCTGATGTAGACAATCCTGCATTTTTCAAGGCAGTTGCACAAGGCTTGATTGTTCTTTTTACCAAGTCATCAATCAATTGCTCAAATTTCGCTTTAGAAAGTGTTCTTACCAAGTGTTTTGGTCCACTAGCAGTAGCCGTTACATACGGTAAGTTGATTTCTGTAGACGATGTACTAGATAATTCAATCTTCGCTTTTTCAGCAGCTTCTTTTAAACGTTGTAAAGCCATTGGATCTTCACGTAAATCCATGTTTTCTTCAGCTTTAAACTCTTCTGCCAACCAGTTGATGATTTTCTCATCAACATCATCACCACCTAAATGTGTATCTCCATCTGTTGCCAATACTTCAAAAACTCCGTCTCCTAATTCTAGTACAGAAACATCATGTGTTCCTCCACCAAAATCAAAAACAATAATTTTTTGGTCTACTCCTTTTTTATCCAATCCATATGCCAATGCAGCAGCAGTTGGTTCGTTGATAATTCTACGAACTTTCAATCCTGCAATTTCACCTGCTTCTTTAGTAGCTTGTCTTTGTGCATCATTAAAATATGCTGGTACTGTAATTACTGCTTCAGAAACATCTTGCCCTAAGTAATCTTCAGCAGTTTTTTTCATTTTTTGCAATACCATTGCAGAAATTTCTTGTGGCGTGTATAAACGTCCGTCAATATCTACCCTTGGGGTATTGTTATCTCCTTTTACAACTGAATAAGGAACTCTTTTGATTTCCTTAGTACATTCAGAATAGCTATTCCCCATAAAACGTTTGATAGAATATACCGTTTTTGTTGGGTTTGTTACCGCTTGTCTTTTTGCTGGATCACCAATTTTTCGTTCTCCATCTTCTACAAAACCAATTACAGAAGGTGTTGTTCTTTTTCCTTCTGAATTTGGGATTACAACTGGCTCATTCCCTTCCATAACGGAAACACATGAGTTGGTTGTTCCTAAATCAATTCCAATAATCTTACTCATAATATGTATTTATATAATTAATATGTTCATTCAATTTTACAATTACCTACTAGTCAATTTGTATGCCATTAGAGTTTCACTAAGAAAAGTGTCAGTTTCTTCCTTTTATTGGATAAAAAAATGACAGTTTGGCATAATCTCGACATGAGTTACTGATAAAAAGGCAACAAATCAAAAAATAAAACCCCATAAAGAGCGCGGATTTTATACTTTAGCCAAAAAAGTACGTATGTCGCAATTTATCAGCGTTTTTGATATGTTAAAAATTGGTGTTGGCCCATCAAGTTCTCATACATTAGGTCCTTGGCGCGCTACACAACAATGGTTAAAAAAGCTAGAAGAAACTGCTATTTTTAATACCGTTACACACATTCATATTGATTTGTATGGCTCTTTATCATTAACAGGAAAAGGACACGCTACTGATTTGGCAATTTTATTGGGCTTAAGTGGCACAGATCCCGAATACATTCCGATTGATTCTATGGACGCTATCATAGCAACCATAAAGGATACTGGTAATTTAAAATTAAATGGCACAAAAAAAATTCAGTATACAGAAGACAGCATTTTATTTAATAGGGAGTTCTTACCTTTCCATGCGAACGGAATGACGTTTATTGCCTATCATAATAAAGAAAAGGTTTCTGAAGAAACGTATTTCTCTATCGGTGGTGGCTTTGTAATTCAAGAAGGATTGGCACAAGAAACAACAAAAATAAATGCCAAAAATTTCCCTTATCCAATCAACAAAGCAACACAATTAGAAGCATACTGTGAAAACGAAAACAAACTAATTTCTGCCATTGTTTATCAAAATGAATTGGAGCTTCGAACTGCCAAAGAAATTGATATCGAATTAGAACGGATTTGGGACACCATGTTAGAATGCATGTACACAGGTTGTCATACAGACGGGATTTTACCTGGCGGACTGCATGTAAAGCGTAGAGCGTTGACCATGCATCAAAAATTAATCAAAGACAGCTCGTATACCAATACTGCTGAATGGCTTACTGCCATTAGAAGTACTGAGGTGAAGTTTAGAGAAATCTTAAAATGGGTAAGTTGTTTTGCCTTGTCTGTAAATGAAGTCAATGCCTCTTTAGGAAGAGTTGTTACGGCGCCAACAAATGGTAGTGCCGGTGTGATTCCTGCTGTTTTAATGTATTATTTAGTGATTGAAAATCACGATGCCGATATTGAGCACATTAAAAAATTCTTATTAGTCGCTGGAGAAATTGGCAGTATTTTTAAAAAAAATGCAACCATCTCCGCTGCAATGGGCGGATGTCAAGCAGAAATTGGTGTTTCATCAGCAATGGCAGCTGCTGCTTTAACAGAGTTACTAGACGGAACACCTGCGCAATGTTTAGTTGCTGCAGAAATTGCCATGGAACATCACCTAGGATTGACCTGTGACCCTATTGGTGGTTTGGTGCAAATACCGTGTATAGAACGCAATGCCATGGGTGCCATTAAAGCGATAAATGCAGCTGAATTGGCTTTAGATACGGATCCAAAAGACACCAAAGTACCTTTAGACAAAGTAATTGATACCATGTGGGAAACCGCTAAAGACATGAACCGCAACTACAAAGAAACTTCTGAAGGTGGCTTGGCAATTACCGTTGGTTTGGCAGATTGTTAATTTGAAAGACTAAAGAAACAAGAGCCAAGACAAAAGACAAAAGGTGAAAGACGAAAATTAATTGCTAGTAACAAAGTGATAAAGTCCGTCATTGGATGTTTTTCGTGCAAAAACAAAATGAATTTTCAGGAATGAGCTCCCAAAGAATGAAATGGTCTGGAAGCGAAATGAAAATTTGATGTAGTTTTTCAGAATAAAAATCCGAAGACTAGATTTTTTGTTTCGTTTTTCATCAATGGAAAAATGAAAAATTATAGAATTTTACTCATTACTATAAAATCGAAAGTATATTTACTAATTTGAAACTGATGTGATCCAACTTCATTAAAATCATTCTTTAAATAAAAGTTAATCGCTCTTTCATTCTCTACAAAAACCGACAACCAAATTTGTTCACTTCCAAATTTTGTTGCTCTTTGTAATAAGGTTTCTTGTAATTTCAATCCAATTTTCATGGATAAGAATTCTTTGAGAACATAAATCTTTTGCAATTGTGAAACGGTAGTTCCTTTTACAAATTCAGAAGGTGAATGTAATTTTAGCTTGGCATAACCAACAGGTTGTTCATCAATAAAAGCCAACCAAAAGACATTGTTTTCTTTCTGAATTCCGTTTTTGATTTTCTCTACTGAAAACGTAGTTTCAAAATAATCTAATAGTATTTGTCGGTCTGCAAACAAGTGCCCAAAAGCTTCATCAAACGTAGTTTTAGCCAATTGAGAAACAATTGCTGCATCTGATATGTTGGCTTCTCGAATACGCATTAACGGGTAAACACCAATTCTGTTTCGGTAGACATTTTTTCAGAAAAACGATAGCGATCTACATCAAAACCTTTCAATCCTTCAATGGTTTCAACATTATTGTCAATAATATAACGTACCATGAGTCCACGTGCTTTTTTAGCAAAGGTCATAATGATTTTGTATTGCCCATTTTTCAACTCTTTAAATACAGGTGTAATCATGGGTACTTTTAACACTTTTTGATTAACTGCTCTAAAGTATTCTGAACTCGCTAAGTTGACAAACAATTCATCCTCTTCGAGTTCTTTATTCAATGTATTTGCTAGTTGATTTCCCCAAAACTTGTACAAGTTTTCTGTACGACCAACTTTTAATTTTTTTCCCATTTCTAAGCGATAAGGCTGAATCAAATCCAATGGTTTTAGCAAACCGTACAAGCCTGACAAGATGCGTAGGCGATCTTGCAATAACGGAAGTTTATCAGTTGCTAATGTATTCACATCAATTCCTCGAAAAACCTCACCTGTAAATGCATAGATTGCCTGCTTGGCATTGTCTGTGGTAAATGGTAATTCCCAAGATTGATTGCGTTCATAGTTCAAATCTGCCAAGGCAGGAGAAATCCCCATAAACTCAGATATTTTTTTACGTGAAAGTGTTTTTAATTTTTTATTCAGCTTTTCTGATTGCTCTAAAAATTGCGGCTGCGAATACAAACTGGTTTCAACAGGAGTTTCGAAATCCAAAGATTTTGCTGGAGAGATGATAATTTTCATGTTATACTATTGATGCATTTATTGAACTGTGTAAAAATACAATTAGAGAATAAAATTATTAGTGCTCACTCATTACAATCACTTACTCTTCTTTCGAATTCGCCGTATACGTTCTCCACTTTTCTAAACAGTCCAACATATCTTGTGGAACTTCAGAGGTAAACCGCATAAACTCACCCGTAGTTGGGTGTGTAAAGCCAAGTGTTTTTGCATGCAAAGCCTGACGTGGCAATGCTTTGAAACAATTTTGCACAAACTGTTTGTATTTGGTAAAAGTGGTTCCTTTTAAAATACCATCACCTCCATAACGTTCGTCATTAAAAAGTGTATGGCCAATGTATTTAAAGTGTGCTCTAATTTGATGCGTCCTTCCTGTTTCTAATTTACATTGCACCAACGTAACATACGTCAAACGCTCTAATACTTTATAATGTGTAACCGCATGTTTTCCAAAATCTCCTTCAGGAAAAACATCCATTTGCAAACGGTTTTTAAAACTGCGACCAATGTTTCCTTCTATAATTCCTTCATCTTCGCTAACATCTCCCCAAACTAAGGCAAAATACAAACGTTCTGTTGTACGATCATAAAATTGTTTGGACAAGTGCGCCATGGCAAATTCGGTCTTAGCAACCACCAACAATCCGCTTGTATCTTTGTCAATTCTATGCACCAAGCCTGGACGTTCATTGCTATTGGTTGGTAAGTTCTCGATATGATGAATGAGCCCATTTACCAAGGTTCCAGAATAGTTTCCATGACCAGGATGCACCACCATTCCTGCAGATTTATTCACAACAATTACAGCATCGTCTTCATACAGGATATCTAAGGGAATATCTTCTGCCACCAATAAATTTTCTGGAGGAGGATACGCCAATACAACACGAACCACATCGTTTGGTTTCACTTTATAATTCGATTTTACAACCGCATCATTTACCAACACATTTCCTGCTTTAGCAGCTTGTTGTACTTTGTTTCGAGTGGCATTTTCTATAAAGTTCATTAAAAATTTATCTACTCGCAAAGGCTCTTGTCCTTCACTCGCAGTAAACCTATGATGCTCGTATAAATCGTCGTTTTCTATGTCTGTATTTTCTTCTTGCATTTTCTCTTGTTTGATCTATATGCTCTCGATACAATCTCGAGTACAATTGCTTACTGCCAACTGAATATTAACTACCGCTTTCCATCGCCCAAAATCAAATCAATGATTGAGTTTTTTGGTAATTGTTGACCTGCCTGTATTTTTTTACCTTTTTGCCTCATTCCTCTTACCACATCTTTACCAATATCTTTTACATAGGTAAATGTTCCGATTTTAAATCCGATGGAGCGCAAATGTGTCATCGCCTGTCTTTTTGTACGTCCATTTAAATCTGGCAACACAATATCTCTATATTTAGAAGGATTGAGCGTCAGGTAGATTTTCCGATTTTCTTTTACAAACTCTCCTGCTTCAGGGTTTTGTTCTATCACCGATATATTTGGATAGTCAGGGTTATAGCTAGCAGAATCAATAACTTCGAAACGCAAATCCAATTCCTTTAACTTCTTTGCAACCTCTTCTAAAGTAACTTTCTGAAAGTCTGGAACTTGAATTTTCTGATCGTGATTGGTTGTAAAACCAAACCACCATTTCAATACAAAAACAAAAACTAACGTTCCTAAAACAGCGATTATCACTTGTTTAAAAAAACGCTTGCTTCTAATAAATTGAAAAATACTCATGGTCATTTTTTAATAAGGACAAAGATATAAAACCAAACGTTAGTCTTTCTATTTATATTTTGATAAATTTGTTTATCTCATTTAAACATCCAATGAAGAAAAATATTGCAATTATTATGGGAGGTTTTTCCTCTGAAGTAGACATCTCTTTAAAAAGCGGCGCTGTTGTTTATAGTCATTTAAACAAGAATAAGTACAATGCGTATCAAATTCATATCTTAAAAGATAAATGGGTGTTGGTCGATGAAGACGAGAAAGAATATCCTATTAATAAAAATGATTTCTCTGTTGATTTCAATGGAAAGCACATCACTTTTGATTGTGTTTTCAATGCAATTCATGGAGCTCCAGGAGAAAATGGGCTGATTCTAGCGTATTTTGATCTGATAGGAATGCAACACACCTCTGCCCCTTTTTACCAAATGGCATTAACGTTTAACAAACGTGACACACTTAGTGTAGTAAAACAATATGAAATTCCGGCGGCTACTTCTGTGTACTTAAATAAAGGTGATGCTATTGATACGCAACAAATTATTGACAACGTAGGGTTGCCTTGTTTTATAAAACCCAACAATGCAGGTTCTAGTTTCGGAATTTCAAAAGCACATACAGAAGCAGACATCATTCCTGCTATTGAAAAAGCTTTTTTAGAAGATCATGAAATTTTAATTGAATCCTTTTTAGACGGAACAGAAGTTTCTGTAGGAGTACTTCAATACAAAGGAAAAACAACGGTGTTACCAATTACAGAAATTGTTTCAGAGAACGACTTCTTTGATTATGAAGCCAAATACAAAGGGAAGTCTCAAGAAATCACCCCTGCAAGAATCTCAAAAACGGAAGAAAAAAAAGTGGAAGAAATCGCAAAAAAAGTATACCATATTTTAGGCATGAGCGGATTTTCTCGTTCTGAATTTATTTTGGTTGATGGCGAACCTCATTTCTTAGAAATAAATACGGTTCCGGGATTAACTGAAGAAAGTATTTTACCACAACAAGCAAGTAAAGCAGGCATTAGTCTGTCAGAATTGTTTGACAATGCCATTCAGATGGCAATAAAAAACTAACGAAAAAGAAACTAGAAAAATTTATAAATTAAAAATCTTGACTTAACACTCAACAACATGAAAAAAGCAGTTTTTCCAGGATCATTTGATCCCATTACGTTAGGGCATTTAGACATCATCAAACGAAGCCTTCCTTTATTTGATGAAATTGTTATTGCCATTGGTATCAATGCCAAAAAAAATTATATGTTTTCTATTGAAGAACGTAAAAAATTTATTCAGAATTCCTTTTTTGCAGAAGAAAAAATTATCGTTGAAACTTACTCTGGTTTAACGGTAGATTATTGCAAATCCATTCAGTCTGATTTTATTCTTCGTGGATTGCGAAATCCAGCTGATTTTGAGTTTGAAAAAGCCATCGCACAAACCAACAGAAAATTATCTGGAATCGAAACCGTTTTTCTGTTAACAAGTGCCGAAACTTCTTTTATCAGTTCGTCTATTGTGAGAGACATTATGCGAAATGGAGGTGATGCCTCTAGTCTAATCCCTGACGCAGTTTCAAATTCGATGAATCCTTAATTTATTGCACAAACACCAACAAAAAAACATATGAAGACAGTACAATTTGAAGAACATTATGTAAACCGAAGCAATTGGTTAAGAGCAGCAATTTTAGGCGCTAATGATGGCATTTTATCTACTGCAAGTATCATTATTGGTGTTGCAGCCGCTAGTCAAACTAGAGACCCTATCGTATTAGCAGGAGTCGCAGGATTGGTAGCAGGCGCCTTATCTATGGCAGCGGGAGAATATGTATCTGTAAGTTCACAATCAGATATAGAAACGGCAGATTTAGCCCGTGAAACCCGAGAACTAGAAGACATGCCAGAAGAAGAATTATTAGAGCTGGCAAAAATATATGTGCGAAGAGGTTTGGACAAAGAATTAGCACATAAAGTAGCAGAACAGTTAACAGAATACGATGCATTGGGAGCGCATGCAAGAGACGAATTGGGCATCAACGAAATTACCCAAGCAAAACCGTTGGAAGCTGCCTTTGCTTCTGGTGCCGCTTTTGTTTTTGGAGGAGCACTACCTGTACTTGTTGCCGTCTTTGCTTCTGTAAAGCAAATGGTGTATTTACAATATATTTTTGCCATTGTATTCTTAATAATACTAGGAACTGTTGCTGCGAGAGCAGGAGGATCTAGCATTAAAAGAGCCATTATTAGAGTTACCTTTTGGGGAACCATCGCGATGGGAATTACCGCCTATATTGGTTCATTGTTTGGAGTGAACGGAGTTTAAAAACACATCTCTGATGAAAAAAACTGAAAAACCTATTGTTGTAGAACAACTCTTTGACACCTCTGTAAAAAATGTTTGGAATGCTATCACTGTACTTGACAGGATGCGACAATGGTTTTTCAACAACATTCCTTCTTTTGAACCTATTGTAGGTTTTGAAACACGATTTGTCATTCAAGTTGAAGGTAGAGTCTTCCCACATTTATGGAAGCTGACAGAGGTTGTTCCTCTAAAAAAAATAACCTACGATTGGAGATATGAAGGATATCCAGGAAGTGCACTTGTCGTTTTTGAAATCGTTGAAAAGGGACATCAAACACTAATAAAATTGACGAGTACAGTTATCGAAAATTTTCCCAACAACATTCCTGAATTTAAAAGAGAAAGTGGTGTTGAGGGTTGGAATTATTTCATTAAAAAAAGCTTGAAAGACTACTTGTGGAAAAGTAAAAAATAAAAACAGCAACAAACCTCTTAAATCCAATCTACGGCGTTAAAACCTGTTAAAATTCTGAACACTTTAAAAAAAGTAGTAACTTAGTCAGCACTAAATTCTACACATTTTGAAAACTTTAACCATCAATGGAAAAAACCACAGCATAGAAGCGCAAGATGACATGCCGCTATTGTGGGCAATTAGAGATCTTATTGGATTAACAGGAACCAAATATGGCTGTGGTGTTAGCCAATGCGGAGCCTGTTCAGTACTTCTAGACGGAAATGTTGTTCGCTCTTGTAGCATCCCAATTACTTACGCAGAAGGCAAAGAAATTTTAACCATCGAAGGAGAATCAGATACCTTGAATTATTTACGAGAAGCTTGGGTTGATGGCAATGTGCCGCAATGTGGTTATTGTCAATCTGGACAACTAATTGCTGCGACTGCTTTGTTAGACAGCACTGAAAATCCAACAGAGGAAGACATCAACAACGCCATGAGTGGAAATATTTGTAGATGCGGAACTTATCCGAGGATAAAAAAAGCGATTTACAAAGCTATTGAACTTAAAAAAAACTAAGCTATGGATACTATTCAAAACATGAGTCGTAGAAATTTTGTAAAAGTTTTTGGCTTGGCTTCAGGAGGATTGATTATTGGATGTCAATTTGTTTCTGATAAAAATGAAATTGTTCGAATTGATGATGGAACCAGCTTTACTCCCAACCTTTTTGTACAACTAAAAAAAGATGGAACACTAATTTTATTGGCATCAAGATCAGAAATGGGACAAGGTATTAGAACCTCGTTAACTTCTGTTATTGCTGATGAAATGGATGCTGATTGGAATTTCGTTACCGTTGCACAAGCAACAGGAGATTCTAAATTCGGGAATCAAAACACCGATGGATCAAGAAGTATCAGAACTATTTTTGAACCGATGCGAAAAATGGGTGCAACGGCAAGAGCTATCCTGATTTCTGCCGCAGCTAAAAAATGGAATATTGCGAGTTCAGAATGTAAAACGGAAAATCATTACGTAATCAACACAACAAACAACGAAAAATTATTTTATGGTGATTTAGTTGATGATGCTATGAAAATTGAAGTACCAACAACGGTTACTTTAAAAGACAAAAAAGACTTCAACTATATAGGGAAACAATTGAAAAGTGTAGATCTCAATGATTTCACACACGGAACAGCTGTATACGGAATCGATGCTCGTTTGCCAAACATGAAATTTGCAGCGATTGCACGATGTCCTTCAACTTTCGGAACTGTAAAAAGTGTTGACAAAACAGCAGCACTAGAAATTGCAGGTGTAGAGCATGTGATTGAATTAGAACGTGTAAAAAGACCTTTCGGAATGCTAGGTGGCGTTGCTGTAATTGCGAGCAATACTTGGGCTGCTTTTCAAGGAAAAAACAACTTAGAAATTGTTTGGGACAAAGGAAGTAATGGATCGTATGATAGTGAAAAATACATGCAAAAAATTACAAATCGTGTGCACAACAATGCCAAAGTGGTTCCCCCAACAAAAGGAAATATAACGACTGCTTTTAAAGAAGCAGATAGTGTTATTGAAGCTACTTATCAAATGCCACACTTAGCACATGCACCTATGGAAGTTCCAAATGCACTGGCTTGGGTTCACGATGGAAAATGTGAAATTTGGGCTCCGGTGCAAGCACCTCAAACTGCCAGAACAGAAGTTGCTAATTACCTTGGAATCGATGAAGAACATGTAACCATACACGTTACTTTTTTAGGAGGTGGGTTTGGTCGAAAATCAAAACCAGATTTTGTGGTAGAAGCTGCCGCATTATCTAAAAAAATGAACGCGCCTGTGCAAGTTGTTTGGACACGAGAAGACGATATTCAAAATAGCTATTATCATACCACAAGTGCCCAATACTTAAAAGGTGCTTTAGATAAAAATGGCACTGTTACAGGTTGGTTGCACAGAACGGCATTTCCTTCTATTGTATCTACATTTAAACCGATGTCAGATTATGGAGCAGGTTTTGAATTCGGACAAGGATTTAATAACAATCAGTTTGACATTGAACATATGCGTTTTGAAAATGCAAAGGCAGAAGCGCATGTACGAATTGGGTGGTTGCGCTCTGTTTGTCACATTTACCATAGTTTCGGAATCAATTCTTTTGTTGATGAACTTGCAGATAAAGCGGGAAAAGATCCGTTGCAATTCAATTTAGATTTGATCGGAAAAGATAGAATTCAAGAAGAAAAATCTCCGTTTCCTCTAAACACAAAACGGTTGAAAAATGTATTAAAAATAGCTGCCAAAAAAGCAAACTGGGGCAAGAGCTTACCAGAAGGTCATGGTTTGGGATTAGCGGTTTATTATAGTTTTTACACCTATGTTGCAAGTGTTGTAGAGGTTTCTGTAAAAAACAACAAACTAAAAGTACACCATGTACATACCGCTGTAGATTGCGGAATGGTAGTGAATAAAGATACCGTTATAAATCAAGTAGAAGGTGCTGCTATCTTCGGAATGTCAATTGCTTTGCATGGAAAAATTACTGCAAAAGATGGCGCCATTGAACAAAGTAACTTTCACGATTATCCAATGACACGAATGTCCGAAACCCCCAATATTGATGTAACCATTATTGAAAGCGATGAAGCTCCAACTGGAGTTGGAGAACCTGGTGTTCCTCCAATTGCTCCTGCCATTGCAAATGCAGTTTTCAACGCAACTGGAAAACGGTATAGAACTTTTCCACTGTCTGAGCATGGGCTGGTGTAATTTTCAAAAATTATAATTCAACAATTAAATGCCATTCTCGCGAAAGCGGGAATGACAAGAGACTATGAATCTAAACAACAACCCAACACTCATCATCCTTGCCGGCGGAAAATCTTCTAGAATGAAGACTCCAAAAGGGTTATTACCGTACAAAAATAGCTATTGGATACTTGCTCAAATCGATGCTTTTAAAACCGGAGAAACTGTTTTTATCGGCTTGGGATTTGACACACAATTATATATTGATGCTATTCCTTGGTTGAAAGATGCGATTAAAGAAGCTCATGTTTACAATGGAAAAAAAATACGCGTAGTGATCAATTCAACTCCAGAATTCGGTTCATTTTCTACCTTACAGACCGTTTTAAGAGGGATTGACAAGGCCTCTATTCCGAACGACGTATTGATATTACCGATTGATATTCCTCTGTTAAAAGCACCCGAAGTGAAAAAAATTAGTTCAGAAGAAAATGAAGTGGTCATTCCCAACTACCGCCAAAAGAACGGGCATCCTGTCAAACTAGCTATTGGTTTTTGGAAAAACCTTTTAGAAATTAATCCCCAAGATCAAAATGCACGACTTGATGTTCAGATCAAAAAATTAGCAAGCACTGCTATTTCAATCATCAACGTTGATGATAAAAATTGCATTCAAAACTTAAACACTCCTGAAAATTGGGAAGCGTTTATTTCTTGATTCCCGTTTTCATGGGAATGACAATGATTAAAACTTATACTCAGATAAAGAATTAGGAAATTTTTCTGGATTTGCTACCAAGTGATAGCGAGGATCCTCGATACTTTCTTCTATAATTCCGGTAAAAATTGGACTAGCCTTGTACAATAGTATTTTACAATCTTCACTCAAGTGTTTCAACTGAATTGTTTTCCCTTCAGCTTGATACTTTTCAACCAAAGCAAAAATAGCTTCAATGGCAGAATGATCACTTATCCGAGATTCTACAAAGTCAATTTCAATCTTTTCAGGATCGTTTTTAACATCAAATTTTTCGTTAAAAGCAGTAATACTTCCAAAAAATAAAGGCCCCCAAATCTCGTATACTTTTGTACCATCTGCTTTTAGGCGTTTTCTAGCACGTATCTTTTTTGCGTTTTCCCAAGAAAACACCAAAGCACTTACAATTACTCCTGCAATTACAGCAATTGCCAAATCAAAAATCACGGTCAATGCAGAAACTAAGATCAATACAAAAACATCTGTTTTAGGTATCTTATTTAAAATTCTAAAACTAGACCATGCAAAGGTCCCTATAACCACCATAAACATCACTCCAACAAGCGCTGCAATAGGCACTTGCTCTATATAAGAAGATCCAAATACAATAAACAACAATAACATAACCGCTGCTACAATTCCAGACAAACGACCTCTTCCTCCTCCTTTAATATTGATGATAGATTGTCCAATCATGGCACAACCTCCCATTCCACCAAACAATCCTGTAACGATATTTGCGCTTCCTTGCGCCACACATTCTCTATTAGAATTTCCTCTAGTTTCTGTCAAATCATCTATTAAATTCAAGGTCATTAATGACTCTATCAATCCGATTGCTGCTAAAATAGCTGCGTACGGAAATATAAACCAAAACGTTTCTAGCGTCATTGGAATTTTAGAAAAGGTTTCTAAATGCAATATTGGCAAACCTCCTTTTAAGCCTTCTCCTCCTCCATCTTTTATAAATGAGCCCACAGTTGCCACGTCTAAATTTGAAAAAACAACAATTCCAGAAACTACTAAAATACCAATCAGGGCTTCTGGTAATTTTTTGGTTGCTTTTATTTTTGGAAGTCCCCACATAATAAGCATAGTTAAAGACACCAAACCAATCATATACCACAAACCATCTCCTTCTAACCATACTTTTTCACCATCTATAGTTTTGGTAAACATTCCTAATTGAGATAAGAAAATCACAATGGCCAAACCGTTTACAAAACCCATCATTACTGAATGCGGTATTAAACGTACAAATTTACCTAGTTTTAAAACTCCTGCAAACACCTGAAATAATCCCATTAAGATTACGGTAGCAAACAAATAATACAGTCCCAAGTTTTCTTCTTCAGCTCCCATTGCATTTCCTTGACTTACCAAAGAAACCATTACAACTGCCAATGCGCCAGTTGCTCCAGAAATCATTCCTGGTCTTCCTCCAAAAATAGCGGTAATAATTCCCACCATAAAAGCAGCATACAAACCCACTAAAGGATCTACACCTGCAACAAATGCAAAAGCAACAGCTTCTGGCACCAGTGCCAATGCAACTGTAATTCCAGATAACACATCATTCTTTACATTTTGTACTCTTTTTCTGATAAATTCTGTCATGATTTTGTCTTTTACAAGTCGGCAAAGATACCTTTTATTTTGAATTGATAACACTGCATTACTGCAAAGTCTTTTGATAGGTTTCAACGACTAGCTTTATATTTTCATAGGTGTA
>Ga0209035_10000088_pt1 | contig 33230 bp, 35 predicted proteins | sample MarorgKNORR_S2LV_6_FD_188220 | JGI IMG/M metagenome (GOLD analysis project Ga0209035, IMG submission 188220) | Marine microbial communities from the Southern Atlantic Ocean, analyzing organic carbon cycling - AAIW_A/KNORR_S2/LV (SPAdes) (version 2) | ecosystem: Environmental > Aquatic > Marine... | reverse complement strand
TGCAGATTCATCTTATGCATTTAGACAAGACAGCAATTTTTGGTACCTCACCGGCTTTAATGAAGCCGAGGCAACGTTAGTTGTTTTAACGGATGATTCCCAGGCCACCAAATCAATTGCTTTTGTCCCAGAGAAAGATAAATTAAAAGAAATTTGGGATGGTTATAGAGCTGGGCCAGAAGGGGCAGTCAAGGACTATGGTTTTGATGAAGCCTACGATAATTCTGAAATTAACGACCATTTACCTGAACTACTAAAGGGTCGCGATCGTGTTTTCTATCCGGTGGGTAAAAATGCTGGCTTAGATAAAAATATTATTGAATGGATAAAAACTGCTAAGTCTAAAGACAGGCATAGCTCTGCCATTGATATTGCAGATGCATCTTCAAAAGTTGGCAATCAAAGGCTCATTAAAGATGCTCATGAGATCGATTTAATGAAAAAAGCTTGTCGGATTTCTGCAGAATCTCATGTAGAAGCCATGAAATTTGTGAAACCAGGAATGACAGAGCAAGAAATGGAAGCATTTTATTTGTATGAGTTTGCAAAAAGAGGTGGAAGATTTTCTGCATATACGCCAATTGTTGCTGGTGGAGAGAATGCATGCGTCCTTCATTATGTAGAGAACTCTAAACCACTCCATGATGGCGATTTGTTGTTAGTTGATGCAGGGTGTGAATATGATTTTTACGCCTCAGATATTACTCGCACATTTCCAGTGAGCGGCAAATTTACTGATGCGCAATTAGCAATCTATGAGGTTGTACTTGAGGCGCAGTTACAATCTATTGCAGCAGTGTCAGTGAATAACAACGTGATGGACGCTCAAATAATTTCAGAAAAAGTTATTACTCAAGGGCTTATAGATTTAGGAATATTAACCGGTCTTTTAGATGATCTGCATGCTAAAGGTGCTTTTAAAGAGTTCTACATGCATAAAATTGGTCACTGGTTAGGCATTGATGTTCATGATGCGGGCGATTATATGGAAGATGATCAATTCATGCAGTTCAAACCAGGCATGGTTACTACAATTGAACCAGGTATATACATTCCTTCATCTGCTAACGTTGAAGATAAATGGAAAGGCATTGGCATTAGAATAGAGGATGATATTTTGGTGACCCCTGAGGGTAATAAAAATCTGACGGAATTTGTTCCGGCTGATCCAAAAGAGATCGAAGCTTTAATGGCTTAAAAGCTCATGAATCAATCTGTTCTGATATCTGGGGGTGGCATCGTTGGAGCTTTCCTTGGCATGGAGCTAGCTTCACGTAATATCCCTTGCACAATTGTTGAAAAAAATTTACCCACTCCTTCTGAGTTTGATGAGATTAGATCTTTAACTCTGAATTCAACTGCCCATGAAAGGCTAAAGGAACTGGGTGTTGAAACTTCTCCATCAATTATTCAGTCCATGACTGTCCTGGATGGCCTGGGCACAGGCCGCCTTGGGTTCTCTGCACATGAAGCAAATTTAGATTACTTGGCAGCCGTTTTGAACTTTTCAGAGTTACGAGATTCTTTATTGGCCAAGGTATCCAGCTGTGTCATTTCTAACAAAGAAATTACTTCCTTTCATTCTACTCAATCGGGCATTACTGCATCTTTAAGTGATGGTTCAGAACTTGAGGCTGCATTACTGGTTGTTGCGGAAGGGCGTAATTCTAAGCTTGCAGAATTCATATCACCTGATAAAACTGAAACTGATTACCAGCAGATTGCCAAAACATTTCTTGTACATATACCAGAATTAGACAATGACAGAGCCATTCAAATCTTCCATGAAACAGAGATCTTTGCTCTGATGCCCTATAAAAGAGAAGGAGTATCTAATACTTTTTCAGTTGTATGGTCTATGCCTAAAAATGGTTTGGCTACCAAGTCACAAGATGAACTCTTGCCAGAACTTTTAAAGTTTGAAAAAAAATTAACATGTAGCATTGAGCCTATAACTGAAATTTTATCTTTCCCTTTATTCGCCCATCACCTTAAAGAATATTGTGACGACGGCATTTGTGCCATAGCAGATTCTGCCCATTCTATTCATCCCTTAGCAGGCCAAGGAATTAATCTTGGATTAGCTGATGCCAGTATCCTCGCAGAAGAGATCGCGAGAGGATTCAATGCCGGGCAAAATATCGGTCATATTTCTTTCTTAAAAAAATATGAGCTCCGAAGAAAAGCAATAAACGGAACTATGCTAAATGGAGTGGACCTATTATTTAAAATCTTTCAACAAGATAATCTATATTTTAGAGTTCTAAGGAATCTAGGATTGAAAACCGTAGATAATTTTAGCTATCTTAAAAAACAATTCATCTTTCATGCCTCGGGGGTATATAAAATTTAATTTAACCAAAAGGGTATATTTAACTTTTTGAATAATTTGGTTACTTCATAAATAGGCAGTCCTACTATATTTGAATAGCTTCCTTTTACCTCTTTAACGAATACCGAACCATAACCTTGAATGCCATAAGCACCTGCTTTGTCAAATGGCTCTTTCGAATCACAGTATTCTTCGCATTCCAGTCGAGTTAACCTTGAGAATTCAACTTGCGACTCTACCGTAATAGAGTGAAAGTCTGCTTTACCTTCAGAAATCACCCCAATAGTCACCCCAGTGGCTACAAAATGCACTTTACCAGAAAGCTCAAGTAACATACTGATGGCATGCTCTTTTGATTCAGGCTTACCAAGAATTTTTTCTTCCAAGAAAACCATAGTATCTGCAGCTAAAACTGGCAATGTATTCATTTGATTGGTCAGGACATGCTTTATCCCTTCCTGGCATTTTTGAACGGATAGCATCTCCGCATTTTCTTTGGCAGTTACCATGGGATCAATTATTTCGTCTACTGAAATATTAATAACAAGATGCTTAGCTCCAATTTGAGATAGCAGTTCTGTTCGTCGTGGAGATTTGGAGGCAAGGTATATCATCAACTATAATTTTAACAGGAGAACAACATGACCAAAAAAAATAAAAGAGTAATTTTAATCACAGGAGCTAGTAGGGGAGTGGGCAAGGGCATTGCCGAGGGTATGGCACAGCCAGAAGATATTATTATTTGCGCAGCACGCAGCACTGCAAAAGGCACAACCGTTCATCAATTTGGGTTTGAGATTCAAAGTAGTCTTGATGATACTGTTGAAAATATAAATAAAAAGGGCGCGAAAGGCGTTGCATACTCAATAGATTTGAGTAGCGAACAAGAAATTTTAGACTTATCTAAATATATCAAGAAAGAATTCGGTCAGTTAGATATTCTTATTCACTCCGCTTGTCAGATTCACGGTGATCTGGTTGAATCAAAACCTTATTGGGAGAAGTCACTTGATTTATGGTCGATTATAGAGGTTGGCTTAAAGTCCAATTACTTTTTATCTCACGCACTTACGCCTTTAATGATTGATAGTAAGGGTAAGTTAATTCTACAAATCTCATCTCACGGCGCAATGTGCTACATGCATGGCCCAATATATGGTGCTCAAAAAGCCGGGACAGATAAAATGGCTTTTGATATGGCATATGACCTGAAACCATTTAACATTTGCTCTATTTCACTGTGGTCAGGGATTGTAAAAGATGAAAAGACACAGAAAGTTAGCGAGTTACATGGTGAGCAATATGCTGAATTCTTAAAAGGTGCCGCCAGTCAAGAATATGCTGGCATGGTAATCAATGCACTTTGTAACGACAAAGAACTTATGGATTTCTCAGGCAAGACTCTTATAGCTGCAGAAGTTGGAAAGAATTATGATATTAAAGACCTAGACTCTAATACTCCAAAAAGTGATAGAGAAACATTGGGAGGTCCTAGAGATTTTTCAGATTCAGTGGTTTACTAACTAGACTTTTTCGCCGCGCGATCTCATGTCTTTGAGCACTTCATCGATACCTTTCTTGTCTATGATGCGCATGCCTTTAGTGGAAAGCTTAAGATTGACAAATCTATTCTCAGATTCAACCCAGAATTTATGAGTATGCAAATTAGGAAAGAACTTCCTTTTTACTCTGTTATTCGCATGGGAGACGTTATTACCACTTTGTGGGATCTTCCCTGTTACTTGACATACTTTACTCATAGAAACGCGATTTTATAGGACATATAGTCTCTTAGCAAGATAGAATTACCAAGAATGAAAAATTTATTTTTACTTCGCCATGCTAAGTCGAGCTGGGATGATCCAGCATTGGGAGATTTTGATCGACCTCTATCCAAAAGAGGAATATCCAATGCGATGTTATTGGCAAAGTACTTAGAAAAACAACAGGTTATTTTTGATTTGGTCATATCCAGCCCTAGTGAAAGAACTCAATCAACCTCTGATCTTGTTTTAAGCTATCTTAATCCCGCGCCAATAATTATTCTAAAAGAGGATATTTACCATGCGTCAGTAGCCTCTCTTTTTCAGTTAATCAAAGAGCAGGATAAGAGTATTAATAACTTACTTATTATAGGGCACAATCCGGGACTGCATATCCTCATAGAATCACTGACTCATGAATCAATAATTAAGCTACCTACTTGTACCTTTGCTAAGCTAACAAATTTTAATCATTGGAAAGATCTGGATACTGGTATATTAGATCTCGAATTATTAATTACTCCTAAGGAACTCAACCATGATTGATTTAAAAGTAAAAATTCTTAACCCTCTTATCGGCAATTCCATACCCTTACCAGAATATTCCACTGAGGGTTCCGCAGGTTTAGATTTAAGGGCATGCGTTGAGGACAGTTTTACTTTAAAGCCTCAAGAGTGCCAGTTGATTCCATTAGGCTTTTCTATATACATAGAAGATCCAACTCTGTCTGCTTTGGTGATCCCCAGATCTGGTCTTGGCTCTAAACATGGCATTGTTATGGGCAATTTAGTTGGGTTGATTGATTCCGATTACCAGGGCGAGCTAAAAGTGCCCCTTTGGAATAGATCGACTGAAGATTTTCTTGTGAGCAGCGGAGATAGAATTGCTCAGATGATTTTAGTGCCAGTCAAGCAAGCAAAACTAAGAGTGGTAGAAGATTTCTCAGGAACGCCAAGAGGCACAAAGGGTTTTGGTAGCTCAGGTATCGATTGAGCAATCGGTATTAGAAATTTTTACTTTTCTTCTTCGTTACTTGAAGCTTCAGGCTCGGGCTCAGCAGTATCTTCGGAAGCTTCCTCAGCAGATGTTTCTTCAATAACATCCTCACCAACCGTTTCTTCAACAACCTCTTCTACAGGAGTCTCTAAAACTTCTTCTACAGATTCTTCGACAATAGCCTCTTCTACTTTGACCTCAGCTTTTTTAGCTGCAGGCTTAGAGGCACCAGATGCGCCAAATCTGTCTTGGAACTTCTTAACTCTTCCGCCAGAATCAAGCATTTTTTGCTTACCGGTATAGAATGGGTGACATTTAGAGCAAACATCTAAAGACAAATCATCTTTTAAAGTGCTCATTACTGGAAGCACATTACCACAACTGCAAGTTGTAGTTATTTCATGATAATTGGGATGTATGTCTGTTTTCATAATAAAATCAAATTTGGATGTGCACTATAACAAATACAGTTCGGTTTACAAATATATATGAGTAAATTTTTTTATAATGTGGCGATAGCAATCCCCCTTAGGCAAAGCTTTACATATAACTCAAAACAACAAATCAAACCTGGAACTAGAGTTGCTGTTAAGTTTGGATCAAAACTTAAGCTTGGCATTGTTATAGAGGCAATCAAAAGCACTGAAATTAAAACCAAACCAATTCATCTGGTGCTTGACGATTACCCAGTTTATTCAAAAGCTGAACTGAAGATTTTACATTGGGCTTCTAAGTATTATCATCACCCGATTGGGGAAGTTGTAACCTCCTTTTTGCCTACGAACCTAAGAAATACTCAACAAACTCTGGAGGCTCAAGATGAATCTATGGTGGCCCTAGAAGATGAACATAGATTTTTAAAAAAATTAAATGCTCAACAAGCAAAAGCAGTTCAATTTTTATCAGCGCTTAAGGGCTTTATGCCAACACTCTTATATGGCGTAACTGGCTCCGGAAAAACGGAAGTCTACATTAGATGCATTAGCAATCAATTATTAAGCAATAAATCAGTTTTAGTTCTAACCCCCGAGATTGCTTTAACACCTCAAATCGAGGAAAGAGTTAAAGAGCAATTTGGGTCATTGGTTGGGTTATATCACTCAAAAATGACACCAACTGCTCGCTACAAAGCATGGAAAAATTTTAGAAATGGCAATCTTAAAATAATGATTGGTACAAGGTCAGCAGTCATGATGCCTGCTCCAACACTAGGGTTAATAATTATTGATGAAGAACATGATGCATCTTACAAACAACAAGAGGGATTTAAGTTTTCAGCAAGAGACATAGCAATCAAAAGAGCTCAAACTTTAAAAATTCCTATCATTCTTGGCTCAGCAACCCCTGCATTAAGGACACTAAAACTTGTTGAAGAGAAGAAATTTAGCATTATAAAACTTACCAAAAGAATCACCGCAAAAAACCCTCCAAAATTCTCTATTTTAGATATCAATGAAATTAAAATGATCAGTGGCCTTGCACCACAAGCCATTGAAGCTATTTCAGATACTCTTAACAAAAATAAACAAGCCATGATCTTTATTAATAGGCGAGGTTTTGCCCCTCAGTTTATATGCTCCTATTGTGAATGGAGAGCCATGTGTAATAGTTGTGATTCAAGCTTAGTTTTTCACCATCAAGCTGAAAGATTGATTTGTCACCGTTGTGATTCAGCCTTCGGGATTCCCTCAATTTGCCCAAGTTGTTCTCAAGAGCAATTGTCTTTGATTGGAACTGGTACAGAACAACTAGAGGTAACTTTACAAGAGCTTTTTCCAAACATCCCAATTTATAGAATGGATAAAGACTCAACTAAAAAAGCTGGCTCTTTAGAAGCGCTGCTATCACAAATTTATAATTCTCAAAGCAGCATATTGATTGGCACTCAAATGCTGATTAAAGGACATGATTTTCCTAACTTAGAATTAGTTGTTGCAATTGATGTGGATCAAGGTGTGACCAGCATAAACCCATCAGCAATAGAGGAAATGGGGCAGCAATTAATTCAAGTGACTGGCAGAGCAGGGCGAGTAGATGGAAATTCATTGGTGTTAGTACAATCTCGATACTCAAAAGATCGAAATTTACTCCAACTTAAAAGTGGAAATTATTTAAATTTTGCTAATTCACTAATGGCTGAGAGAAAACTAATCAATCAACCGCCATATACCTTTGAAGCAAGCATTAAAGCTTCTTCACCAAATACTAAAACAAATATTGAATTTCTAAACCATGCAAAACTATTGGTTGATCCAAAACGATGTTTGATTATTGGTCCAATTCCAGCAATGCAATCAAAGGTGAGGGGCTCTTACCAACACCATCTAGTAATTCAGGCGCCTACTCGAATAACCCTTAATAGCATCCTAGTTGATTTAACCGATCAATTAAGTCAAAACAAAATTTCTAAAAAAGTACGCTGGTCTATCAATGTCGACCCAATAGAGTTTTAAAGAATAAACTTCTCTTTAACTAATTCTTCAGATAAATTCCAAAGCTTATGTGCTTCCTCAAGGTTCTTTGAATAGGATGAAGATTTTGCTATCTTAGAGTCAACAAAGTATTCACCAGTCACCCCATCATTTTCTTTGGTTGAAAGATAGATAATACTTCCTGCTCCCTTTGTAGGAGACCTAAAAAACGGCTTCAAAATTAGCTTAAGAACCTTTCCAAACTTAGATTTATTTTGACTTCCCAGGGCAGTATTAACTCCACCTGGATGTATTGCATTGACTGATATATTGCTTGTTGAAAGCTTGACCGCAAGAGATCTTGTAAAAAGTAAATTGGCTAATTTTGATTGTCCATACGCAGATACTCCCATGCCAAAATTATCTCTAAAGTTTATATCATCCCAGTTCATTTCTTTTACAAATGAGTGTGCAGCTGAAGACACATTAATTATTCTTGTTTCCTCAGCACTTCTCATTTTGGGTATAAGTAAATTTGTAAATAAAAAATATCCCAAATGATTGACAGCAAATGTATTTTCAATTCCCTCTAAAGTTTCATGATATGAGGTATTTACTACTCCCGCATTATTTATCAAGACATCAATTTTATTATGTATTTGACTAATTTTAGTCACGCACTCTTTTATAGAATTTTGGTTAGAAAAATCACAGAAGGCTGAATGCACCTCAATGTCTGGAGAAATTACTTTCATATCATTTACAAGGCTATCAGCAAGATCCTTGTTGCGATAAGTAAATAAAATTTTTGGATTTTCTTTGGCCAACTCTAACGCAGCAGCTTTTCCAATGCCGTTTGTTGCCCCAGAAATTATTACTATTTTATCCTTAAGATTCCACATTAGATTGATATTTGTATTTTCTGGCCTGGATATATGCTTTTATTTTTTAATTTATTCCAGTTTATTATTTCTTCAATGGTAACACCAAATCGAATAGCTATTTCTGAAATCACATCGCCCTTTTGGATTTCATATTCTACAAATTGAGGGAGAGGATCCATAAAAGTGTTTGGTTTTGGTTTTTCTTTAAAGTAATTGTGAATGCCAAGAAAAATACTTCTTGCTATCATTCTTCTTCCAGCTTTTCCTTCTAGTCTTTTTGCATCATCTGGATTAGAAATAAAACCAGATTCAATTAAAACTGAGGGGATATCAATTGATTTTAAAACTCGAAAATCTGCAAATTCAATATTTGGTTTATGCATTTTTGTATAAGGATCTCTTTTTAACTGTTCAAGTATTTTTTCTCCTAAAATAATACTGTTCTCAATTTTTGCTTCATATGCAATTTGAAACAAGGTTCTCGCCGCATCTTCATCAAAGTCTCTCACATCTAATTTGCCAATTTTTGATTGCACTTCTGGATTATTTGTTAGCTCTGATTTAGATAAATTTTCAGCTGTAATGGATGAGGCCTCTTCTGACCATACATAAACAGATGCACCTTTCACAGAAGAAAGTCTAAACCCATCTGCATGAATAGAAACAAATAAGTCAGCACCTAATTTCCTAGCTTTTTGATATCTAGTATTTAAACTTACGAATCTATCATCAGGACGAATCATCACAGGTTTATAGCCAGTTGTATCTTTTAGGGTTCTCTCTAGCTCTCTAGCTATCAAGAGGGTGACATCTTTTTCAAGTAAATTTTTTCCAACTGCCCCAGGATCTTTTCCGCCATGGCCGGCATCAATTGCAACAATAATATCTCTCAAATTCTTAGAAATTTTTCTATCACGTTTCATCTCTAAAATTAAATCAACACGATCCTTATATTTTACTTGCCAAGGCTTTTTCCAATAAACTGAACCCTTCAGATCAATAACTATCCGAACATTTGCTCCTACATTTGACGCTCTGATTAATTTAATTGGAGCCAATCTACTTGTATTTATTGAGCTTGCTAGTGAGGTGTTCTTTACATCAATCACTATTCTAGAAGGATTATCCAAAGCATAAGAGTTAATTAAGGCCACTTGGTCTAGGTGAAACACTATTTTTAAGTTCCCTGACGCTAATTCAGAAATATTGCTAAAAGATACTTTATTAGCCGCCTCTGAACTAACCATAAAAAAACAGAAGATAGTTAAAAACAGCCTTTGATTAAATACTTTCATAATAAACCTTAATATTAGAACTCATTTCAGCGTTTCTAGTCTCTAACGATACCTGTCTTCTTTGATTGTCATGGAAAAGATTAATTATAAGATCAGTATCTCTTTTTTCTAAAAGATTTTCTGGCCACTCAATAAAGATAATTTTTTGTTTTGTAGTTGCTCTATCAAGATTTAATACTTCAATATCTTCAATGGAATTAATTCTGTAAAGGTCAATATGCAGAAACAACTTATTTTTAATTTCATATTCTTCGCAAAGAGTATAAGAGGGGCTAGTTACCAAATCATCCCAATCAAAACCTTGAAGAATGCCTCGCACAAGAGTGGTTTTTCCTGCACCTAAGTTACCGCTAAGATGTATTTCCATTTTTTCATACTCAACTTCCTGCATAGCATTGCTTATAGCTGCACCCAATTTCAAGGTATCAGATTCATTTTCTAGTATTAGCTTCATTGTATTGAGTATTAGTTAAGTGCGTTTCTTATATAAGGGATGAGCTCACTTGCCGCAAGACCAATTGCACCTATGCTTCTTGCAAAAGATTCTCCAGCACTACCATGCAATGCCACTCCAGCCATTACAGCATCTATTGGTTTAAGTCCTTGAGCCATTAAAGATCCTATGAGGCCAGAGAGAACATCTCCAGATCCAGCAACAGCTAGTTCAGGGCCACCAGAAGAACAGAGATAGGATTCTTTACTATCGCATATTATTGTGCCATGACCTTTCAATACAACGATACCTCCAAATTTTGCATTTAATTCTTTTGCAGCCCTTAAGCGATCATTTTGAATTACATCAGTTGAAACGCCTAGCAAGCTTGATGCCTCTCCTGGGTGCGGAGTTAGGACAATATCTTTTGGCAATGGCATATTAGCAAAAGGTTTTTTGCTTAATAGTCTTAAAGCCCCTGCATCTAATAGAGTGGGAGTTTGATTCTTTGCAGCAAAGGTTATTAATTTAAATAGAAGCTGTTCAGACCAATAATTTTCATACATGCCTGGCCCACAAACTAAAACATCTGAGCATAGAAAGTGATTGTCTAGATTTTGCACATTATCTGCACCTGAGACCATAACCTCAGGATTTTTTGCAAGACTTGAAGAAACATGAGATTCTCGCGTTAGCAATGTAACTAACCCAGCTCCAGTTTTCAATGCCGCTTCTGATGCAAGAATTCCAGCACCTCCATAGCCTTCATCACCTGCGACTATAAGCAATTTTCCATGTTGCCCTTTATGAGCATTTTTTTTTCGTACAGGTAGATTAGACTTAATATCTTTGTAATTAAATTCACGAATTGTTGGTTTTATAGTTTTAGTCATATCAAGCCCAAGATCTTTTAAAACAATCTTCCCACAAAATTCTTTATCTTGGTTTATTAATTGTCCAAGTTTTAAAGCTATGAAAGTAATTGTATGATCTGCATCAAAGCATGCTTTAGATATTTTCCCAGTGGCAGCACACAAGCCGGTTGGCATATCAATAGCAATTTTAGCTTTAAATTTTTTAGCACTCTCTAATAAACTTCTTATTTCTTTGCTTAAGTTTATTCGGCCTCCAATACCAAAAATTGCATCTATTACCACTGAGTCAATTGAAAGTTTTTCAATATCTTCGCATGTAACAAATTCTTCGTTACATGTTTTATTAAAGGCTAGATTGCACAAGTAGGATTTTTTAGTTTCAGGGATTGTGTCTACAAACTGAACTTTAAAATGTAGCTTCCTAAGCCCCAGCCCAATAAAATAGCCATCCCCTCCATTATTTCCTGGGCCACACAAAATAATAAAATTATTACTCGGAAATTTTTCTTTTAACCAGTCCACAGAATCATCTGCAGCTCGTTTCATTAATTCGAGTTCTTCATCTTTTGAAACAAACAAACTTTTTTCAAAAGATTGAATTTGTTTAGCGGTATAAACGCTATTCAATTTATAAATTTATGTATGCCAATCGATTAGATTTAAAGGAGCCCATCCATAGCTCATCCCCAACTTTTACTCCAACAGTCCCAACACCCATATTAGAACTTTGGAATGAATATGTTTTTATTACTTCAAGCGTATCTCTGCTTAACTGTGAAACAGACCAAGGCAAAGTACAATTAAGATTTCCAGCACATTTATCAAAATCTCTGAGCCCAAAGTTATGCCATGTTACCCATATATATCCATCTCTTAACACTACATTGTCAGGACCATTATTTTTAAATTCTCCCAATACTTTCATTGAGTCCAAATCAAATAAACGAGTCTTATCTCCAAGATTGTAATTCACAGCCAATCTATTTTTTTCAATATCTAGCATTATCCCATTGGGATAAGAGCCAGCAGTTTCTTTAAGTTCAGCAAAGCCATATTTCTGACTCCAATCAATCACCAAGCCGGTATTAAATTTTAAATAGTAATTAAAGATCCATTCATTCAATGAAAGGTCAATATCAAACATATGAGAAGCATAAAAAGAACCATCTTTTTTTAAACTCACATCATTAAGATAATATTTTTCTTGGGTTGAGACACATCCTCTCCAGATCCCAGACCAACCATCATCATCTTTGATGATCTCAAACATTTCAACCCGCTCATTAGGTAAGTGACTGACAACCGCAAGTTGCAATTTTCCATCATTTCTTTCAAGGAGATCTAAGCCATGAGGCGCAATAATTTCGCCTTTTTGTCTGGTACAAAATTTGTCCCCCCAAGTATTCTCATCAAACCTAATTTTAAATTTTCTTTTAGTTCGGGTTGGAATATGAAAGAGTGATATTTGGCCTGGCATAACTTCTTGTATGGGTTTTTGGCCACCGTATTCTGAGAGAATAAAAAATTCATTGTCTGGAGTAAGTGCTAAATCTTCTGGGTTACTGAAACCGCACACAACATTCAACTCATCATTACTTTCACATCCCTCCAATGGTTGAAATGGCTCAACATCCATATACCAAAAGATGACAACAATCCCAGCGGTAAAAAATATTAGTGCAATTATCAAAAAATTTTTCATCTCATCTCACTCCCAATTATTTAAGTATCTATTAATGATTGAAGCAAGCTCTAATGGAGAGTCTAGTGGCACATGATGCGCAGCATCATCAATTACCTCAATTGACATTGAGTCCTTAAAAGCTTCTTTTATATATGCCATGATTTTTGATTCTAACAATAAGCTTTTGCCCCCTGCAATAAAAAGAGCAGGACACTTGAACTTAAATTCATAATTATGCAGACGCCTGAGCGTTGAAAATAATTTATCATCAAATTTCCATCGCCACCCCTTATCATTTTGCTCGATAGAATGCTCAGCTATGTATCTAACAAACCAACTATTTGCACAATCTTGTGGGGGCATCAATCTAAATCTTTTTAAAATTGAAAGTTTCTCTTCATAGTATTTAATCTTTCTTAATGGCCCTGTGCTTTCATGCTTATTATAGTCATAAGTAGGTGGACGTATTGGAGAGTCAATCATGATAAGTCCAGAAGAGATTTCTGGAAGTTCTGATGCTACAAAACCAGCTACATGCCCACCAAGAGAATGACCAATCAAGAATACTTTTTTATTATTTTTTATAATTTTCTCTTGATTAAGAATTGACACAATAACTTCGCTAAATATTTCAAAGCTATATTCTGATCTGTGCTCAGACTCTCCCATTCCAGGAAGGTCAGGCGCAATGATTGAATAACTTTCATTTATTAAAGGAGCAATGGGATCCCACCATTTTTTATGTGCTCCAGTGCCATGAATTAAGACAATAACATTACTTGCATTCTCTCTGTCCCACACTTGATATTTAATTTTACCTAGGGGCTGTTGTAAGGTTTCTACCCTGGGTTTATTGTTGATGGCAGATTCAAACCACTCAGGAGCAGCTTCTAGGTCTTTTGTAAGAGATTCAGTGATTTCCATTAAGAGTTATTCTAATGGATAATAAAACTCCATACTAATTATGAACACACTTATTATACCCGCTGCCACTGTAATTTTAATGCGTGAAGCAGATCATGGCTACGAGATATTTATTGCCAAGAGAAATAGCAGATCTACCTTTGGGAGCATATATGTTTTTCCTGGAGGAAAATTAGACCCAGAAGATTATTCTGAAGATTTATATAGCCATTGCGAAGGCTTGGACGATAAAGTAGCTTCCGAAAAACTTGATCTCGAAAAGGGAGGTTTAGCATACTGGGTGGCCTGTATTCGAGAGTGCTTTGAGGAAGCGGGAATACTACTTACCAATACCAACGACCCCTTGATCAATAATTCAAAAAAATTAAATTTATACAGAGATAAGTTAAATGCTGGGGAAGTAACATTTAAAGTAATTTGTTCCGATGAAAAATTAAGATTGAGAGCAAGCAGTATTGTCCCATGCGCTCATTGGATTACGCCGACAATTGAACCTAAGCGCTTTGATACAAGATTTTTTTTAGCAAAAGTAGACTCCAAACAACTAGGCATGCATGATGGGTTTGAGTTAACTGATAGCTTCTGGATTACACCCTCTGATGCTTTAAAAAAATCAGAGAAAGGGGAAATGAATATGCTACCTCCTACTATTAAAACCATAGAAACGCTTTCAGAGTTTCAATCAAGCGATGATGCTTTTAATTACTTTGAAGGCCTTAGTAGTGATTCTATTCCTGCGATATTGCCCAAATTTATTAAAAAAGATGGAGCATGGATTGGGTACTTCCCGGGAGATGAGGGGTATGAAAGTGTCTAAGCCCTTCATTCAAAGAGTAACCGCCACCAACGCTAGTACGTTTACTGGACCAGGAACAAATAGCTATCTTATTGGAAAAAATGACTTAACCCTTGTAGACCCTGGACCAAAAATTGATAAGCACCTTGCACATTTAGAGAAGCTAGGTGGAGGTAAAATCAAGAGGATTTTAGTGACCCATACCCATAGAGATCACTCACCTGGAGCAAAAGTTTTAGGAGAGCGGCTAGGAGTGCCGTTGATGGGCCGCCTAATAGCGAAAGATGATTCTTTGCAAGATAGGACATTCAAACCCGACCACATCCTTCATCATGGAGATTTAATCGAAACAGATGAATATACAATTGAGGTTATTCACACACCAGGTCATGCTTCAAATCATCTATGCTATTTAATCCAAGAAGAGCAAACAATGCTAACCGGGGATCATATTATGAATGGCTCAACAGTTGTTATCGTCCATCCAGACGGTTCCATGAGGGATTATTTACATTCTTTAGAACTGTTACGCAAGTATGAATTTACTCAGATAGGACCTGGACATGGAGATTTCTTACAGGACCCAATGGGGGTAGTCGACTGGATTATTGCTCATCGGATTGGAAGAGAGAATAAAGTAATAGAAAAGCTCAAGCTGATCTCTCCAGCTAGTTCAGACCTCCTTGTAAAAGATGTATATGACGACGTAGATAAAAAATTACATCCTATTGCCATATGGAGTTTAGAGGCTCATCTTTTTAAGTTGAAGGAAGATGGATTGGCGGCTTTTGATCCCGTTAACAAAACTTGGTCTATTGGTTAAGAAAAAATGGTTGCCTTTATTTTAGGGTGTTTTTATTTATTAAATGCTCTTATATATATTTGGTTACTAAAAGATGGCTTTAACGTATTGGGATTTATTTATAATTCAAAAAATAGAAATTTTTTACTTTTATATGACCTTCCTTTTATAGCTCTAGCTATATTAGCTATGATTGAACAAATGCACTGGCTATTTTTTATTCTGTTTTTAATGCATTCTTTGAATTCAGTGACACTATTATTCAAGCCTAGTCTTTTCTATCAAACAAAGAATGATATTCAGAACTTAGACGAGACAACTCTTGTTAATTATATGGTGATGATGAGTGTAGTAGCCGGCCTAGGGTGTATTTTTTTAAGCTATTTATAAACTAATTTTATTATTAATTAAGCTTTTAACCACATTGGGATCAGCAAGCGTGGATGTGTCCCCAAGAGCATCAAAATTTCCTTCAGCTATCTTTCTTAAGATTCTTCTCATGATTTTCCCAGATCTAGTTTTTGGAAGACCAGGAGCCCATTGAATTAGATCGGGCTTGGCGATTGGGCTAATCTCATGTGCAACAAATTTCTGCAGCTCTGTTTTTAGCTCATCACTTTCTCGCTCTCCAATCATTAATGTTACATAAGCATAAATGCCTTGTCCTTTAATTGGGTGTTCAAAACCTACAATAGCTGCTTCTGCAACTTTAGGATGAAGCACAAGAGCACTTTCAATTTCAGCAGTGCCCAATCTATGTCCAGAAACATTCAGAACATCATCAACTCTACCGGTAATCCAAAAATACTCATCTACATCTCTTTTGGCACCATCCCCTGTAAAGTATGTATCCTTATAGGCAGAAAAATAGGTATCGATCATTCGCTGATGATCACCATAAATACTTCTAATTTGACTTGGCCATGATTGAGTAATGATAAGATTTCCAGAGCCTGGGCCCTTTAATAAAACACCATTCTCATTTACTAATTCAGGCTTAACGCCAAAGAAAGGCAGTGTTGCCGATCCTGGTTTCACAGGTGTAATGCCTGCAATTGGAGAGATCAAAACTGAGCCAGTTTCAGTTTGCCACCATGTATCTATAACATGGCATGACTCGTTACCTACAACCTTGTAATACCACTCCCAAGCTTCTGGATTAATTGGTTCTCCGACAGTTCCAAGAATTCTAAGACTCTTCCTAGAGGTCATTTTTACATGATCATCACCCTGTGCCATTAATGATCTTAGGGCTGTTGGCGCAGTGTAAAATATAGATATTTGATGCTTGTCACATACCTCCCAAAACCTTGAGGGATTAGGGTAGGTTGGAATACCTTCAAACATTAGACTAGTTGCACCATTTGATAGGGGTCCATAAAGGATATAAGTATGCCCAGTAATCCAACCCACATCAGCAGTGCACCAATACCTGTCCGTATCTTGATAACCAAATAGATATTTAAAGCTTAAATGTGCTCCAAGAAGGTAGCCAGCAGTTGTATGCATTACGCCTTTTGGCTTGCCGGTTGAACCAGAGGTATATAAAACAAAAAAAGGGTCTTCTGCACGCATAGGCTCACAAGGGCATTCAAGGGATGCTGAAGAAAAGACTTCCTCATAATGGATATCTCTTCCTGCATGCCAGTTAATTTCAGCTCCAGTTCTTTTAACCACCAAGCAGTGTTTAACATTAGGGCAACTCTTTAGCGCATGATCAACATTCTGTTTTAAAGGAATAGTTTTTCCACCTCTTACTCCTTCATCCGCAGTTACCACGATACTGCAATCTGCATCTAAAATTCTATCTTTCAGTGACTCAGGTGAAAAACCACCAAAAACTACAGAATGAATTGCACCAATTCTTGCACAAGCAAGCATTGCGTATGCTGCTTCTGGAATCATAGGCATATAGATGCATATTCTTGATCCTTTCTGTCCCCCCAAATCTTTCAAGATATTAGAAAATTTACAAACATTTATGTGTAGTTCAGAGTATGAAATTTCTTTTGATTGCTCTGGATCATCGCCTTCCCAAATAAGAGCAGTTTTATTTGCGTTTTCTTTTAAGTGCCTGTCAATGCAGTTAAAAGCGATATTAATTTCACCATCTTCAAACCATTTTGAATTTTTAAATGAATTATTATGTACCTTAGTGAATTTCTTAGTCCACGAGAGATTCTCTAAAGCTTGCTTGCTAAAGAACATCTCTGAGTCTTCGATAGATTCTTTATACATCTGTGCATATTGATCGAAACTTTCAATATGAGGGTTCTTCAGTGATGCTGGAGGTTGATATATTTTTTCGCTCATAGAGTGTTAAAAAATATTACAGCATAGATGGTTGAGGATTTATAAAATTTTTACCCCTAGGATCAGACATTATCTTATTAATTAACATGTCATAATCTGAGCCATCAACCTCAAGGTCAATATCTGACGCGTTAATAATTATGAGTGGTGAACTTTCAAAGTACAAAAAGAATTTAGAATAAGCATCATTTAGTTTCTCTAAATAGTCCACTGTTAAGAATTTCTCATCAGGATTACCTCGTTTGTTAATTCGCTCTAACAAAATCTCAACAGGTGCTTGTAAATATATAACTAAGTCAGGAGAAGGAGCATCGAAGGTTATGTGTTCATATACTTTGTCATAAAGACCCATTTCTTCATCTGATAATGTAACTTCTGCAAAAAGCCGATCTTTTTGTATGAGAAAATCTGCAACACGCACGGGTTCAAATAATGACCTTTGTTTTAAGTCCTCGATCTGCTGCATACGCTGAAATAAAAAGAATAATTGGGTCGCTAGGGCAGATTGTTTCGGGTTTCGGTAAAAGCTTTTTAAAAAAGGATTTTCAGCTGGCTGCTCAAGAAAAACATCATAGTTAAATGTTTCAGCAATTTTATGAGCAAGAGTTGTTTTGCCAACACCAATAGGCCCTTCAATAGCTATGTATTTTGGAAGCGGTGCTTCCTGTAAAGCTGGTTCCATAAGGTTATTTTTTTCTTTGGTAAAGATTAGCCTAACTCTTCCAAGAAACCAAATTTTTTCTCTACTGGTCCCTTTCTAGAAGCTCTTAACGCTTGCAGCATATCAATTTTTCCAGGACGGTTAACTTTCTGAAATTCAGTCCACCACCACCCTATGCCTTGAGTATCTTTTGCTGCTTCTTCTCTCAGCAATAAAAAATCATATGCAGCTCTAAACCTTGGGTGGTTTAAAATTTTATATGGCTGATGCCCAAGTCGAGTTTCTAGCTTAAGCTGAAGAGACCAAATATCTTTAATGTATCCATGAAACTTTCTTGGGATAGCAGTTAACTGTTGTTGCTCTCGTATGGTGCTATCCATGCTTCGAAAGAATTTTCTTAAATTCAATGCACTATTTTCCTTTGCCGCACTAATTAATTTTGGCCACATCAAAGCAGCTAATAAAAACCCAGGAGTGACTGACTTAGAGGCCTTTAATCTATTGTCAGTGTTAATTAAAGAAGCGTGTTGAAACCTCAACCCAAAGGAATTTTTTGGATAATCTTGAGTGCTAATCAAGTATCTTAAGATTCCAAATGACTGCAATTTATTAAAGTTATTTAAACCATCTTTTGAAAGAAAAATTTTACAAAATTCATCAAATAATCTCGCATTAGAAATATTGCCTAGCAAGTATCCTTTTTGATAAATTGCCTCTTTAACTTCGTTTGAAATCTTAAAGTTTAACTTTGAGCTAAATCTAATGGCTCTCAAACTCCTCACAGGGTCTTCTTCAAATCTTAGCAAAGGATCTCCAATTGAAGATATCAGTTTTTTTTGGATATGGTGAACGCCATCATGAAAATCATGCAAGATATTTTTAATGGGGTCAAAATACAAAGCATTGATTGAGAAATCTCTTCTAATGCAATCCTCCGCTAAGCTCCCCCAAACGTTATCTCTTAATATCTTTCCATCAGAATCTTTTACTACCTCAGAGTCACTTTTAACACTAGAGGCATTAGCTCTAAATGTTGATACTTCAATTAATTCATTTCTGCTAAAAACATGCACTATACGAAATCGCTTTCCAATAATGCGAGATGATCTAAAAATTTTTCTAACTTGCTCGGGAGTTGCATCCGTTGAAATATCAAAATCCTTTGCTTTAATTCCCACTAACAAGTCTCTGACACAACCACCAACCAAATAAGCTTGATGGTTAGATTTTTTTAATAACTTTATAATTTCTATGGAAAGAGGGCTAAATTTACTTTCCTTTAATATCTTGGGAGCCTTAAGGAGGGACGATTTATTTTTTTTGATCAAAAGATTAGATTCACCCATTAGGGCTAAAAGTTTTATCCGCCAAATTGCTTCTCTTTGATCTCATCCAATGTTTTGCAGTCAATGCAATGGGTAGCTGTTGGTCTAGCTTCAAGTCTTTTTACTCCAATCTCTATCCCACAAGCATAACAGTATCCGTAATCATGGTGTTTAATTTGCTCTATGGACATAGCTATTTTATTTATTAATTTTCTTTCACGATCTCTTGTTCTAAGCTCAAATGCAAACTCTTCCTCTTGGGAGGCCCTATCAATTGGATCAGCATATGACTCACCTTTATTTTTAAGATGATCAAAAGTTTTTTGCATTTCTTCTTTAAGATGTTCACGCCATTGCATAAGCACACCATTGAAATGTTTTCTCATCGCTGCGCTCATATACTTCTCACCTTTTCTACCTTTATAGGAAGAAATTGGCGAAGACCTTTTTTTAGAGGTAGATTTTTTTTTGATTTGACTTTTCTTTAAAGGAGCTTTCTTCACCGGAGCTTTCTTCACCGGAGCTTTCTTCACCGGAGCTTTCTTCACCGGAGCTTTCTTCACCGGAGCTTTCTTCACCGGAGCTTTCTTCATCGGAGCTTTCTTCACCGGAGCTTTTTTGGCAACTAGTTTTTTCTTTGTGTCAGTTTTTTTTGGCATATCTATTTAATAAAACTTTTCAAGGCGGATGAAATTATCAGAAAGCACATCAATTAGCTAGTTTTTTTGAAAACTTTTTAATGTTTCTTGATAAACTTCTTTAGATAAACGAGGACCAAAAGTCTCTACAACTCTTGATGCTCCATAATTTCCAAATTCTGCACATGCTCTTAAATCATAGTTTTGAAGCAATGCATACATAAAACTACCAGCAAACATATCTCCAGCTCCATTTGTATCCACAGGCTCGATATTTACCCTAGGTGTTTTTATAATTTCACTTGAATTCACAACCGCACTTCCTTTTTCACCCATAGTTACCACTGAGATATAAGGCTTAGATTGCAGGATTAAGAAAGCTTCATCAAGATTAGAAGTTCCGGTAAATGCTATAGCTTCATCATCATTACAAAAAATATAGTCCAACCCAAATGATTCAATCTCTACAAATTTATTCTTAAAACCAGCAACAATGCCTGGATCTGATAAAGATAGTGCAATTTTTACCTCAGGAAAATCCTTCAAGTAATTTAATATTTTTAAACTACAAGCGAAGTTTGCTTCACTTGTAACCATGTAGCCTTCAATATAAAAAATCTTTGAGTTTGCAATTTCACTTAACTCAAGATCATCATCGTCCATAGAAGAGCTAATACTTAAGGATGTTGTCATTGTTCGTTTTGCATCAGGCGTTACAAGAATTAAACATTTACCTGTTGGCATTGAGTCTGAAGGCGCCATCGTGCCTTTATGTGAAACATTCGCTTCTTTTAGGCTATTTATATACCTAGCTCCATCCTCATCATCAGTAACTTTGCACACATGAAAGCAAGAAGCTCCATAACTAGCTGCTGCAACCAAACTATTCGTTGCAGATCCACCACAATCAGACATGGTCTCTGCTCCAGAAGCAATTAATCTATTGATTATCGGAGCTTGCTCTTCCGGAGTTGATAAGGTCATTTGGTCTATCTCTAAGCCTAATTCACTAATAAGTTCTTGAGGCACTTTAAAAACAGTATCCACAAGAGCATTTCCAATGGCGCTGATATCATATTTCATACTAGAGCTCCTTTATTGCCAAGCTAATTTTTTCTAACGCTTCATCAAGGATCGCTTGATCATGGGTTGTTGAAATAAATCCTGCCTCATATTTTGAAGGCGCAAAGTATATTCCATTTTTTAAGGCGCTGTTAAAAAATTTAATAAATAAGTCATCATTGGTCAGGACCACATCATCAAAATTTTCTGGAAGGGTTTCACTAAAAAAGAATCCAAACATTCCACCTATAGAGGCATGAGAGAAGGGCAAACCTTTTATATCCATCATTTCTTTTATATTTGACAGCAAAAATATTGAAGCAGATTCTAATTGTTTAAATGGATTAATTTTAATTAGCTCATTTAGTAGCGTTATGCCTGCACTCATCGCCAAGGGGTTTCCAGAAAGAGTACCTGCTTGATAGATTGGCCCCATTGGCGCTAATTGATTCATAATAGATTTTTTGCCACCAAATGCTCCTACTGGCAGACCTCCACCGATAACTTTGCCTAGAGCTGTAAGATCAGGGTGAATGTTATAAAGCTCTTGGGCACCGCCCAATGCAACCCTAAAACCAGACATGACCTCATCAAAAATTAGAATAGCACCTGTTTGATTGCATAAATTTCTTAAAGTTTGCAAAAAATTACTATGACCGGGAACAAATCCCATATTGCCTGCAATTGGCTCAACAATAATTGCAGCTAAATCTTCACCAATTTCATTTACGACTTTTTTAACAGCATCTAAATTATTGTATGGGCAACTATAGGTTAATTTTGCAAGCTCATGAGGTATTCCAGGGGAGTCTGGTAAGCCAAAGGTAGAAACACCTGAACCAGCTTTTACAAGCAAAGAATCTACATGGCCATGATAGCAGCCTGTAAATTTGATAATTTTATTTTTACCAGTAAAGCCCCGAGCCAATCTAATGCAGCTCATGGTAGCCTCAGTTCCAGAATTAACCATTCTGAGCTTTTGGATACTTGGAATTTGAGTTGTAATTAGCTCGACAAGGCTATTCTCTATTCTTGTCGGCGCGCCATAACTCGTTCCAAGTTCAAGTTGTTTTTTAACAGCCTCAATAATAATTGGGTTCGAGTGCCCTAGAATCATTGGCCCCCACGAGCCAATAAAATCTATGTAATTATTATCATCCTCATCTTTAAGAATTGGTCCTTTTGCAGATTTAAAAAAAATTGGGTTATTGCCAACATTCTTAAATGCTCTGACTGGAGAATTAACGCCTCCTGGCATCAAGGTTTGTGCCTGGCTAAATAGCAAGTCTGAATTTGTTCTTTTTAATGACACTGAATTACTTATGGTTTCTGTTTATTTTTAGACATCTTTTATAGCTTTACAGCAAAGTTAGCTAGGACAAGAGCAATCATATCAAATTTAATAGTTTAGATTCATCAAAGTGAGAGTTTTTCATCCATCAAATTCTTAGCAACATTGGGTTGAGGGCCTAAAACTTGAACACAGCTGCGATAATCCCAAGAAGTAATAAAATAACAGGCGCCTCATTAAACACCCTAAGCTTGAAGCCTGACCAATTATGATCATTAGTTGCAAGTTCTTGAAGAATTTTCCAGCACATAATCTGATAACTTATTAATAAAATAACAATTATTAGTTTTGCTAAAATCCAGCTTTGATTAAAAAAACCTACCCAACTAGAGCTAAAAAGGCCCATCATTACCCCAAATACTAAGGCCAAAACTCCAAGTGGGGTAATAAATCTAAATAAATTTTTCTGCATAATGGAAAGTTGATTTTTGACTTCCATACTTTCACTTTCAACGTGATAGACAAACAATCGAGGAAGGTAAAAAATACCAGCAAACCATGAAACCATAAAAAGTATATGGAGGGTTTTAAAAGTTGAATATAAGTCCATGATGATTATTTTATCTCTTCTAGCCCCAGGATAGAGAAAAACTTTCTTCTTGATATTGTTGAATCTATTTCTAATCCTATAAACTATCCCTAATGAATAACGAATCCTCTTCTATAAACTTAACTGATAAGGCTATTACGCGAATACAATCTTTGTTATCAAGCAGTGAAACAAATAATTTTCGTGTTTATGTCACTGGGGGTGGTTGCTCTGGTTTTCAGTACGGATTTAAATTTGATAAAAACCTTGAAGGCGACGATGATGTAATCCTATTTTCAGATTTTTCAATATTACTTGATTCTCTCTCCTACCCATACCTATTTGGATCTTCGTTAGATTACGTGGAAGATCTGTCCGGCTCAAAATTTATTATCACCAATCCAAACGCAAAGACCACATGCGGTTGTGGTGAGTCTTTTACAGTTTAAATGTAGTTATTTTTCCAAGCACACCTTTGTTGTTCTTCACTATCAAGGGCTGCTTATTAACTCTCTGTCTTGCCAACCATCCAAAAGCCATCGCCTCTATTGACTGTGGTTGATATCCAAAAAGCTCAGATGAGCAAAGAGGAAGGGCAGTGTAATGAGATATTCTTTCGAGCATGAATGTATTATTTATTCCACCTCCACATAAAATTACTTCTTTCAGTGATTTTTCTTTAGTCTTAATTACTCTTGCGATACTAACAGCCGTTAATTCGGTCAAAGTAGCTAAAATATTTTCAGGGGTATGTTTCAAGAGGTTTTGAGGGATAAATTGAAGGTTAAAAGTTTCTTTACCGGTTGATTTGGGATCCCTTTTTTGAAAAAATGCATGAGCAAGCATTTTTTTCAGAGAAGGCTGGTGGATACTTCCTTTTCTTGCAATTAGCCCCTTTCTGTCAAAATTACAATTAAGGTATTTTTGGCAATAGGAATCAATCAGCGCATTTCCTGGACCAGAATCTGAGCCAATAAAACCTTTTTCTTTTGTTAGATAGGAGTAATTAGCAATCCCGCCAATATTAATAATTAATCTTGCTTGTTTTAAAGAAGAAAATATTTTTTGATGAAACTCAGGAACTAAGGGAGCCCCTTCTCCACCAAGCCTAATATGGTCATTGCGGAAGTCACTAACTACCTTAATCCCACATTCTTGCGCAACAATAACTGGATCTCCAGCTTGCATGGAAAATGGATACTTGCCTGACGGTTGATGCCAGAGGGTTTGACCGGACAGGCCGATTGCAGACACATGAGTTTTAGCAATATTATTTTTTTTTATAAAAGCATTAATAGCTTTTGAAAAAGCATGGCCTATCTTAATATTTAATTCACCATAAAGCCTTAGACTTAAGACTTGGTTTTCTATTACAGAGGCAATTTCTTTTCTTAGTTTGGGTGGGTAACCAAAAGAAGAAAAATATAAAAGTTTTATTTCTTTGTCCACAGAAATAGCGCACACATCTATTCCATCATAGCTAGTTCCACTCATTGTTCCGATAAAAATCTTATTGGAAGAATTCTTCATTTGGATCCTTTAATAATAATTTATTAGATAAAATTTTGTAACTGGATTGGATTCTTTGAAAGTCCTTTAGTTCACTTTTTCTAAGAGGTGATGCCGAGGGTAATGCCACTTTTAGAGGATCAGTTCTCTTATCTCCAATTCTAAATTCATAATGCAGATGAGGGGCAGTAGCTAATCCTGAGTCTCCAACGTATCCTATAGTCTGTCCTTGTTTTACTTTGCTTCCCTTCGAAAGAGCTGGGTTATATTTGTTCATATGAGCATAAAGAGTGGTTATATCTCCCCCATGCCGAATAACTATACTCCTACCATACCCACCCTTCCATCCAATTGATTCAATAACTCCTTCTCCAGTAGCCATTATAGGAGTCCCTCTTTTTGCAGCATAATCAACGCCATTATGAGCTCTGATTTTGTTCAAGATGGGATGCCTGCGATTAGGATTAAAGTGAGAGCTTACATATGCGAAGTTAAGAGGCGCTCTTAAAAATGCCTTTTCTAAACTGTCACCATTTTCATCAAAATACGCCCACTTCTTACTTTTTCCTTCATATCTAATCGCAGTATATTTTTTATTTTGATTATAAAATTCAGCAAATAAAATACTGCCATTCTCTACTTTTATTCCGTCGATAAAAGGAGTTTCATATAACAGCATAAATTTATCGCCTTCTCTAATATCAAATATAAAATCAATATCCCAACCAAAAATATAAGCTAAATCCATTATGACGCTTTCAGGGATAGCTTCTTTTAATCCAGCCAAGTAAAAAGATGATTGAATTATTCCAGATTTTAATAAGGTAATTTGCTCAGGTAGTTTTTCTATTTTTTCGATTGCAATTTCTGGAAAGATATTAATTTGGTAAGTTAGAAAAGGACTTTTAACAATATCTATTGTCTGAAGATCTTTTCCATTAAAAGTAAATTCCAGTCTATTCCCAGGCTGAATATTTTTTATTGAACCCTTGCTATCTTTACGATAGATTTTATATCTTGAGTTTTTGGGCACGGCATACTTCTCAAAAATTACATCTAGATTTTCTCCTTCTTGAACAATATGTATATCCTTGCTTTGAATATTTACTGATTTAGTTTCCATTGCCTCGATTGTTTCTATGATAACCTCTTGACCCTTCGTCTCTCCCTCTAAGGCAGAGTCAAAGATTATTAGTGACGAAAATAAAGCCATTACCACATAGGGCAAAATCTTGATATTAGGTTTGATGGAAAAAGCCATTTTTTAGATAAAAAGAATCAATTTAACGAGAAGGATAATGCACCGATGCCTTCAATATCTGCATCAATTTTATCTCCAGACTCCAACTTACCAACGCCAGCCGGAGTTCCTGTAAAAATAATATCACCTCGCTGCAGGGTAATATACTTTGATAACCAGCTTATGATTTCGTCAACTTGCCACACCATATTTGAAACATTGCTTGATTGTTTTATAACGCCGTTTAGGGCTAGTTCAATTCTCCCTTCTCTCAGTACTTTCTTTTCAAACTTCAAGACGCTAGAGATTGGAGCAGAATTATCAAATCCTTTACTTAAATCCCATGGCTTGCCGCTATCTTTTGCAATTTTTTGCAAGTCTCTTTTGGTAAGATCAACGCCCACAGCGTAGCCAAAAATATGCTCATGCGCTTTATCTACCTCTACGTTAGAACACTTGCTACCAAGTAATACAACAAGCTCTACCTCGTGTTGCAAATCATTTGTTTGAGTGGGAAAGGTTATCTGATTTGATTGATTAATTGATTGCGGCGGTTTGCTAAAAAAAAATGGTTGATCTCTATCAACAACCCCACCCATCTCTTTGGCGTGGTCTTCATAGTTTCCCCCAACACAATATATCTTTCCAACTGGAAAAAGTTGTTCGCTTTCATAAACTTGGATTCCATTTACAAGGGGAGGAAAAATAAATTTTATCTTTTTTTGCTCATTCATATGATTTGAACCTTTTATTCTATTAAATACTATAATAAATGATAACTCATGGAAGAAAATCTCAATTTAATTAAACGTGGAATTGAAGAGCTGCTCAATGAAGATGAATTGCTCTTAAAACTACAAACAAAAAAACAGCTTATTGTTAAGGCTGGTTTTGATCCAACCGCACCAGACCTCCATCTTGGTCATACGGTTTTAATAAACAAGCTTAGACATTTTCAGCAACTTGGGCACAAAGTTATTTTTTTGATTGGTGATTTTACAGGGATGATAGGCGACCCCACAGGTAAAAACAAAACTAGACCGCCTTTAGATTCAGCAGCCATTGAAAAGAACTCCAAATCTTATAAGGAGCAAGTTTTTAAAATCCTTGATCCCAAATTAACCGAAGTGAGGTTTAATTCTGAATGGTGCAAAAAGCTGGGAGCAGAAGGAATTATTAAATTAGCCTCTAACTATAACTTAGCCCGCATGCTAGAAAGAGATGACTTTAATAAGAGATATAAATCTAATCAGAGTATAGCGATACATGAGTTTTTATATCCGCTAATCCAAGCATATGACTCCATAGAGCTTGAAGCAGATGTTGAACTTGGTGGGACAGATCAAAAATTTAATTTATTGGTTGGAAGAGAACTGCAAAGGGCATATGGGCAAGAGCCCCAGATTGTCATTACAGTTCCAATTCTTGAGGGCTTAGATGGAAAAAATAAGATGTCAAAATCTCTAAATAATTATGTTGGCATTGATGAGCTGCCTCAAGAAATGTTTGGCAAGATTATGTCTATTTCTGATGAGTTAATGTGGAGATGGTTTGATTTACTGAGTTTTAAAACCTCAGAAGATATTCAAGCCTTAAAAGATGACCAGATTGCTGGAAAAAATCCAAGAGATATCAAAATAGCTCTCGCAAAAGAAATTATTGCTCGCTTTCATGATGACCAGTCCGCGGATCAAGCAGAGCTAGATTTTATTAATCAGTTTCAAAAAAAAAATATCCCTAATAATATAGAGGAGATAACTTTGGAACTAAAAGAAGCCTCTATCCCACTTCCAAACCTTCTCAAAGATGCTGGTATGACAGAGAGCACATCTGAGGCCATGAGGATGATTAAGCAAGGGGCTGTTAGAGTCGACGATATAAAAATTATGGATCCTAAACATTCCATATCGAGAGGAGACACTTCAATCTACCAAGTAGGGAAACGAAAATTTAAAAAAATTATTCTATAATTTTAATTTTTAAACGATAGATACATAATACAAAGATGCAAGAATTTTACTCATCCATAAGTTTCTGTGTTCGTCATGCTGGTTATTTATTTATTTTATGCCTTCCAGTTTTAACTTTAGATATTGCTCTCGCTAATCTAGTCATGTCTCTTAACATAGACGCCAACATGTCTGAAAGTGCAGTATTAGAGGTCATATCTCCAGTTGCTAGCCAAGTCTTTATATTGGCAATTCTTTCACTTGTATTATCTGTTGCTTTATCTGGGGGAGTTATGATTGCTTTTCAAGAATTGACAGCACCAACATCAACAATTTCTTCGCCATATCAATCACTTTTATTGGGTATCAAGAAATTTTTCCCATTGCTATGGGCTAACTTATTGCATTCATTGGCCTATGGACTTGGCTTTATCATGTTAGTTTTTCCAGGGTTTTACTTATATGCGCGCCTTGGATTATTTCCTTTATACGTAATGTTTGAAGAAAAAAGTGCCCTGGATTCCTTGAATAAATCTTGGCAAGCTACGGAAGATTTTGGAACTAAGCTATTTATTCTAACCACTATCTTTTTAGGCATTCAAACCCTATATAGTTTTCTAGGCAGCATAGGCAGCGTTGATTCTGGTTTGCTATTTCTGATTTCTGCAGCAGCAGTTAAATATGCAACTATAATTCCACTGTTTCATTTATACTTCAGCCTTTATCAATCTGTTAACAATAATTAATTAAATATATTATGAAAATATTAGTCATGGGCTTACCTGGAAGCGGGAAAACATACCTTACTGAGAGACTTGTCCCACTATTGAATGCTGCCTGGTATAACGCCGATAAAGTCAGAGAGATGGCTAATGATAAGGACTTTTCAGGTGAGGGTCGAGAAAGACAGTCAATGAGAATGAGAACTTTCGCTGACTTTGAAAAATCCCATGGTAGATATGTTGTCTGTGATTTTGTTTGCCCTACAAAAGAGACAAGAAAAAATTTTAATGCTGATATTGTTATTTGGATGGATACAATTAAAAAAGGAAGATACGAAGATACCAATAAACTCTTTCAAAATCCTGAGCAAGTAGATTTTCATATCATGGAATGGAATCAACATAATCATGATGATATAGCTAAGGAAATATTAAAAAATGTTTGACTGGAAAAAGCCAACCGTTCAAATGTTAGGTAGATGGCAGCCATGGCATGATGGGCATCAAGCTCTTTTTAAAAGATGTGTTGCTAAAACAGGCCAAGTGATTGTTCAGGTAAGAGATGTTCAAGGAACCTCTGGCGGGGATGGCCAAGATGATAATCCATTTAACTGGGATGATGTCTGCAAAAATATTGAAGAAGGACTGGCTAAAGATGGCTTTCATCGAGGATCTGAATATGAAATCATGTTGGTGCCAAATATTGTCAATATTACCTATGGCAGAGGTGTTGGATATAGCTTTGAAGAAGAATCCTTTGATAAGTCTGTTACAGAAATAAGTGCTACCAAAATTCGTCAAAAACTTAGAGAAGAGGGTAAGTTAGAATAAAGCAATCCTCGGTTTCCCATGATGCATGTTTAGTTTATAATCGCTTTTCCCAATTTTTTGGGTCTGTAGCTCAGCTTGGTTAGAGCGCACCCCTGATAAGGGTGAGGTCGGTGGTTCGAGTCCACCCAGACCCACCAGTTTTCCCTTTAAAACCAGTACTCTCAGAGGGTTCATGGTGTCTGACTAAAAAACTAAAAGTATGAACACTTATGAACACATGGTTTAGTGTTCATACTTTTACTTTTTCTCAGCCAAATCATCTGTGTCCATATCATCTGCGTCTGAGATACTATTGCGCAAACCTAAGAAGCCTTATGTTGCATTATCTAAAATAACTGTGCTATTTTGTATTAACTTAACAAATTAAAAAAATTTACTATGAATATTATTCAAGCTACCAGTTCTGCGATGTCAAATATTATTACTTGGAAAGGCAGGGCCTCAAGATCAGAGTTTTGGTGGTTTTATCTAGTATATTTATTAATTTATTCTGTAGGGGCTTATTTATCTGTAAGTATTGGAGGCACCTTTGGCACCTTTGTTGCTTTTGTTTATTCTGTTTTGATGCTCGCTTTGGCTTTAGCTTTGCTATCATGCTTTATTAGGAGGCTCCATGATATCGGCCTTTCTGGATGGTGGTACTGGGTTGCATTTGCTCCTTTTGTTATTGACAGGAATGACAGCGCAAGTGGCAAGTCCACATATTTAGTGCTCTTCGGTTTTATGTATTCAATTAAGATGCTTATAACCAAAGGGGAAGAGGTTGAAAATCAATACGGGCCAGATCCTTTATAGCTCATTATAATTTAATTAAATAAACATTGGTCAGAGCATGTCTTTGAATGTTGCAATTATCTGAGGGTGAGGTCGGTGCTGCGAGTCCACCCAGACCCACCATCCCTCTTTTTCTTTTATACTTATAAAAACGTATTCAGGAGACCATCATGGCCAAAGGACTAGATAAGCAAAAAAACGAAAAGAAAAAAGGCAAATCTTTAAAAGAAAAAAGAGCTGCCAAAAAAGAGAAAAAGAAATAACAATTCGCTCCTTAGAGCAATAGCCCTGAGAATATTTTGCCGTTATCTGGCAAGACATATAGTCAAAAACTCTAAATAGATTTTCTTTCTTGAATCTACTATGATTGCAATAACTGCAAAGGGGTGGTCACTCGACCTGAGATCTTTACTGAAACCCTTTGAACCTGATCCATACAATAATGGCGGAGGAATTGCATGAACACCATCAAAAACAGCACATTTGTTTTTTTATCCACAATACTGATTTCTTTTTTTAGTATTGATGCGTTCTCAGAAACTATTGAAGAAATAGTTGTGAAGGGCAGTTGGAGGCAGACCTCAGCTGAACAAGAAGATTCTAGCGTTATTGTATTAAATTCAGAAAATTTAAAAGCTCAGTCAATGAAGCACTTTGAGCAGCTATCTTTTTTAGTTCCAAATTTAAACTTTGCAGCGAGTGATTCTAGGGCACGTTACTTTCAAATCAGAGGCATTGGAGAGAGGTCTGGTTATCAAGGCACCCCTAATTCTTCAGTAGGATTTTTAATAGATGACATTGATTATTCTGGGCAAGGAGGCATTGCAACAACTTTTGATGTAGATCAAATTGAGATTTACAGAGGCCCACAAGGATCGCGAATAGGTGCCAACGCACTGGCTGGATTAATTTATATTCAAACAAAAGATCCTACCGATACCTTTGAAGGTACCAGTGAAGTCACTATAGGATCATATGGAACAAAGAGCGCTGGTATTGCATTCGGAGGACCTTTAGATCAAAACCCAGATATTACTTATCGCATTGCACTAAGACAGGATAAGGCAAATGGTTTTCGTAAAAATTTACACCTAAAAAGGTCGGATACATCTCGCAAAGATGAAAGCACTAGTCGCCTAAAAGTTTACTGGCAGCTAACAGACAATACGAAGATAAAATTTTTAATTTCTCAGGTTGACTTGGATGATCCAGCAGATATTTGGACGATAGACGGAAGTTTAAATACTCTTTCAGACAGACCGGGAATGGACTCTCAAAAAACTAACTCTTTCGGAATGAAAGTCTTCCATGCATTTAATGGCTTTGAATTACAAAGTTTTACTAGCACTACTAATACTGATGTTGTCTTCAGCTACGATGCTGATTGGGGCAATACTGATTCGCATTTTCCCTATGTGTATGATTATTTTTCTGAAACCCTCAGAGATCGCAGGTCTTTTAATCAAGAATTTCGTGCAGTATCTGATTCAGCAGACTTTCTGCAAGATAATTTTCTTGAATGGGTTGTTGGGGCTAATTATTTAGAGCTCAAGGAATCAAACCTCAAAAAAGATGACGGATTATATGGCGATCCCTCTGATCCTTACGGACCTTATGCCAGCGCTTCTTCCTCTTCCAGTCGATACAAATCATCAAACTTTTCTGTATTTGGAAACCTAGATTATTTACTTTCCGCTTCATTGAAATTTTCTATGGGATTGCGTTGGGAGGACTGGGAAGCTGATTACTCAGACTCTTTAAAAGAATCATTTAACCCCTCAGACAAGATGTCTGGAGGAAAAATTTCATTAATTAAAAATATGACCAACGGTACAAATATGTATGCAAGTCTAGCAAAGGGCTATAAGCAAGGTGGGTTTAACCTTGGGCTTGGACTTGATGCCAATTCAGCAAATAAAAATCTTGCATACGATCCTGAATTTTTAACTAATTATGAACTTGGAATAAATACAAAACTCTTGGATTCCAAAATAAATTTTAATGGGGTGCTATTTTATTCTGATAGAGAAGATCAGCAGGTTCTTATATCTACTCAAACTGATCCCAGTGATCCCAATACTTTTTCTTTTTTAACTCAAAATGCAGCAGAGGGAGTTAACCACGGCCTTGAAATAAGTATGGATATGGATATCAATGAGTCTCTATCAGCATTCTTGAATTTAGGAATATTAAAAACTGAAATTAAGAATTGGCAATCTAGACAAGACCTTGAAGGTCGCGCGCAAGCCCATGCTCCTAAGAGAAGTTATGCACTTGGATTAAATTGGGCTCCAACTTCACATACATACCTAGAGATTCATTTCACTGGCAAAAGTAGTTTTTATTACAGTGATTCTCATAACAATAAATCTAAGTCTTATGTGCTTACTAATCTAAACCTAGGGTATGTAAAAAATAATTGGAATTATGAATTGTGGGCAAGAAATATTTTTGATGAATACTATTCTGTGCGAGGCTTTTACTTTGGAAATGAAGCTCCAAACTTTATCGATACATTGTATGAAAGGCATGGTGATCCTAGGCACATAGGGCTTTCTATTAGATATGATTTCTAATTTTATCGCTCAAAATTGGCTAGAGATTACAGCTGTTATTTTTGCAATTTTATATCTGATATTAGCAGTTAAGCAAAATATCTTGTGCTGGGCAGCAGGTATTATTAGCTCCGTTTTATATTTTTTTATCATGCAGACAGCCGAGCTATACATGGAAGCTTACTTACAAGTTTTTTATGTAGCAATGGGCATATATGGTTGGTCGCAGTGGAGGGTGAGCGATACAAATAATCCTAGTTTCATTGTTAATACTTGGAATAAATATCAGCACTTGGCTGCTATATCAATAATTTTAGCTCTCTCCTTTTTATCTGGTTTTTTATTAGAGAGATACTCTGATGCAGCTTTACCTTTTTTGGATGCTTTGGTTACCTGGGGAGCAGTTGTGGCAACTTATATGGTTGCAAAGAAATTATTAGAAAATTGGATTTATTGGTTCGTAATAGATGCAACTTCAATTTATTTATTTATTTCAAGAGATCTTTGGATTACTGCGGTATTGTTTATGATTTACATAATAATAATTTATTTTGGTTACCAATCCTGGAGCAAAA
>Ga0209035_10000087_pt1 | contig 33246 bp, 35 predicted proteins | sample MarorgKNORR_S2LV_6_FD_188220 | JGI IMG/M metagenome (GOLD analysis project Ga0209035, IMG submission 188220) | Marine microbial communities from the Southern Atlantic Ocean, analyzing organic carbon cycling - AAIW_A/KNORR_S2/LV (SPAdes) (version 2) | ecosystem: Environmental > Aquatic > Marine... | reverse complement strand
CATACGGAGATTGAAATGTTTGATCTACACCTATAATGTTTTTACGAAACTGCTGAAAGTACTGTTCTAATGATCCCATTGATTGTATTAAGCGATAATTTTTTCTATTTCTTTTATAAATCTTTTTGCCAATCGGTCTGCTTTTTCTTGTGAATTGCTTTCCGTATAAATACGAATAATAGGTTCTGTATTTGATTTACGCAAATGCACCCATTCTTCAGAAAAATCAATTTTCACACCATCAATGGTATTGACATCTTCATTTTTATAGATGGAAGCCATTGTTTCTAAGATGCTATCAACATCGATTTGTGGTGTCAACTGAATTTTATTTTTGCTCATAAAATAACTTGGATAACTATCTCTTAGTTCTTTACACGACATGCTAGTATGTGCCAAATGCGATAAAAACAAAGCAACACCCACCAACGAATCTCTTCCGTAATGTGATGCTGGATAAATAATTCCGCCATTTCCTTCTCCTCCAATTACCGTGTTGGTGGCTTTCATAGCAATCACCACATTTACTTCTCCAACTGCACTTGCCGTATACATTCCTCCATGCTTTTCAGCAACATCACGCAAGGCTCTTGATGAAGATAAATTAGAAACTGTATTTCCGCCTTTCAATCTTCCCAATACATAATCTGCACAAGCTACCAAGGTATATTCTTCTCCAAACATAGAACCGTCTTCACTAACCAATGCCAAACGGTCAACATCTGGATCTACTACAATTCCTAAGTCTGCCTTTTCTTTTACCACCAATTCAGAAATATCGGTTAAATGTTCTTTTAAAGGCTCTGGATTGTGCGGAAATTCTCCGTTGGGCTCACAGTACAATTGTATACATTCAACACCTAATTGTTCTAATAGAGCCGGAATAAAAATACCTCCGGTAGAATTCACTGCATCAACAACGACTTTAAAATTCGCTTTTTTAATAGCGTCAATATCAACAAACTCTAATGCTAAAACTTCGTCAATATGTTTTTGAATATATGTTTTATTTTTAGTGTACGAACCTAAGTCGTCCACCTCTGCAAAATCAAAACTTTCACTTTCTGCCAAAGCTAAAATCTCCTCTCCTTCTTCTCCATTTAAGAACTCCCCTTTTTCATTTAGCAACTTTAAAGCGTTCCATTGTTTTGGATTGTGACTCGCTGTTAAAATAATACCGCCATGTGCATTTTCTAACGGAACAGCAATCTCTACAGTTGGTGTTGTAGACAAACCTAAATCAATTACATCAATCCCCAATCCAACCAAGGTATTGGCTACCAAACTTGTAATCATTTTACCCGAAATACGAGCATCTCTTCCTACAACAATTTTTAGTTGTTTTGTAGTAGGGTTTCTGCTTATAATAAAGGCTCCGTAGGCTGCTGCAAATTTAACGGCATCAATCGGAGTTAGATTCTCACCAACCTGTCCGCCAATAGTTCCTCTAATTCCTGATATCGATTTTATTAAGGTCATCGTTAATTTTTTGTGTGCAACAAATATAAATTATATTCTATAATTTATTGTTGATTAATAGTTAATTAATCAAAGTGATTTACACAAAAAAACGCCGTTGATTTCTCAACGGCGTTTTTTATATAAGTATGGATTCCTGCTTGCGCAGGAATGACAAGCTAAGAATTACTTACCTTCTTCCATTTTCTTTTTTAATGCAGCAAGACCGCTAATGTCTCCTAAGGTAGTTTTTTCTGCATCAGCAGATTTTTTAGAGGCTGCTTTCACATTTTTCTTTTCTTCTTCCTTAAAGATTGATGTATGAGATACTACAACTCTTCTGTACTCTTTACTAAATTCTAGTACTTTGAATTGTGCAGTATCGCCTTTTGCTAGCTTACCACCTTCTTCTTTATCTAAATGACGGCTAGGTGCAAACCCTTCTACTCCATCAGCAAATGTAATGGTAGCTCCTTTGTCTGTTTTTTCATTAACAGTACCTTCATGGATAGAATCGATTGCATAGGTTGCTTCATGAGTATCCCAAGGATTGTCTTGAGTTTGCTTATGACCTAAGTTTAACTTACGATTCTCTACGTCTAGTTCTAATACTTCAACTTCTAACGTATCTCCAACAGTTACAAAATCAGATGGGTGTTTGATTTTCTTAACCCAAGATAAATCAGAAATGTAAACCAATCCGTCAATACCTTCTTCTAATTCTACAAACACACCAAAATTCGTGTAATTTCTTACAGTTCCTGAATGCTTAGAGCCTACAGGATATTTTGTTGTAATGTCTGTCCAAGGATCTGGATGCAATTGCTTCATCCCTAAAGACATTTTTCTATCTTCTCTATCCAATGTAAGGATTTGAGCCTCTACAACATCTCCTACTTTTACGAAATCTTGTGCAGAACGTAAATGTGTAGACCAAGACATTTCAGAAACGTGAATCAATCCTTCAACACCTTCAGACACTTCGATAAATGCTCCGTAATCTGCTAAAACAACTACTTTTCCTTTGATGTTATCACCGATTTTTAAATCAGGACTTAATGCCTCCCAAGGATGTACAGATAATTGTTTCAATCCTAATTGAATTCTAGATTTATTATCATCAAAATCTAAAATCACAACGTTTAATTTTTGATCTAATTCAACAATCTCATTTGGATGGTTAATTCTAGACCAAGATAAATCAGTAATATGAACCAATCCATCTACACCACCTAAATCAACAAAGACACCATATGAAGTAATATTTTTAACAATACCTTCTAATACTTGTCCTTTTTCTAGTTGACCGATGATTTCTTTCTTTTGAATCTCTAAATCAGCTTCAATAAGTGCTTTATGAGAAACTACAACGTTTTTGAATTCGTGGTTGATTTTCACCACTTTGAATTCCATTGTTTTTTCTACGTATTGATCGTAATCACGGATAGGTTTCACATCAATTTGAGAACCTGGTAAGAATGCTTCAATACCGAATACATCTACAATCATACCTCCACGAGTTCTGCATTTTACAAAACCGTTTACGATTTCACCTGTTTCATGTGCATTGTTTACTCTATCCCATGCTTTAATTACACGAGCTTTTCTATGTGATAATACCAATTGACCTGAGCTATCTTCTCTTTTGTCAACCAATACTTCTACTGTATCTCCTTCAGCTAAACCTGGATTGTAACGAAATTCATTTAATGAAATAACGCCTTCAGATTTAGAATTGATATCGATAATAGCATCTCTATCAGTCAATCTTATTACAGTTCCTTCAATAACATCACGTTCGTTTACGAAACCTACAGTTCCTTCTAATGCTTTTTCGAATTCAACTAGTTTTTTTTCATCAACAGCTTCAATACCTTCTTCGTATTTGTGCCAATCAAAACTTGCTAAAAATTCTTTTGGATTTACTGTTTCTACAACTGCAGTTGTTTCTTGAACAGCTTCTTGAGTGTTTACTACCTCTGGAGTAGTTTCTTTTGTTTCTTCAGACATTTCTGAATTTCCTTTGTATCTTGTTGTTATTCAGATTTTTAACGATAATAACTTCAAGAGATATTTATAATAATTATCTTTTTTTCGCCCTTTCTCAAATCTGTTCTCGTAAAAAGGAGTGCAAATGTACGGTTATTTCTTAAATTAACAAGTCTAAACAACTGAAAATTAGTTGAATTAAAAGATGTGTCAATCAATCCAGTTTTTGAATTCTTTTACCCGCTCTCTGCTAACAATGATTTCAGTTTCTGAATAAGAATTTAATACAATCTTTAAACGACTATTGGTGTAGGCTATAATATCTTTAATCGTATGTATTTGTACGATAAAAGTTCTGTTTACACGGAAAAATCGTTCAGGATCTAATTCTATATATACCTGCTCTAAAGCTCCGTCTAGCAAATAGTTTCTGTTTGAAGTTGTATGCAAGTAGGTTCCTTTGTTTTCGCTATAAAAACATTCAACATCATCTACCGAAACAATTTTAAGATGTTGTCCTATTTTTATCGTAAACCGTTTTTTATACTTCCTATCAATCGGATGCACTAGTAATCTTTTTATAGCGTCAAAATTCACACGCATTTCTGATTGTTGGCTCTGTTGATTTTTATATTTATCAACCGCAGTTTTTAACTCTTCTCCATCAATAGGCTTTAACAAATAATCAATACTGTTCAACTTGAATGCCTTTAGGGCATATTCATCATAAGCTGTTGTAAAAATAATAGCACTTGAAATGGTAACATGTTCAAAGATCTCAAACGACAATCCGTCAGACAATTGAATGTCTAAAAATATCAAATCAGGATGCTCATTATTTTGAAACCAATGAACAGATTCTTCTACCGAATGTAGCATTTGATTCGCTTCTACACCTAAATCTATCAACATTCTGTTCAACCTTCTTGCTGCTGGCTTTTCATCTTCTATAATAAGTACGTTCATGATCATTTTTTGGGGATTTAATTTACAAATCAAATTTGTCTTTATCCATAAACTCTTTCATTTTTCGATCTTCCCACTCTTTCGAAAAAACAATGCTTTTCCCAAAAACCCCGAACCAATGAAAAACTAGCCCAATTCCCCAAAAAAATGCAGTAGAAAAATGACCATATTCAAACAAGCTTTCGTCTGCATCTAAATTTTTATAAATCATGGCCAATAAATAACCATTTACAAGTACATACCAGAATAAATGCCAATAAAAACCTTTTATTTTTTCTACTTTCTTTTTAGCTGATAAATACTTTTCTTCTTCTAAATATTGATGTTCCATATATTAAGTTTTAAAAATTATCCTTATCCATATATTCTCTAATCTTACGATCTTCCCAATCTTCACCAAATAGAGATGATTTAAATCCAATAACCACTAACCAATGTAAGAACACTCCCATTCCCCAGCCAAATAAGGCAAACCAGAAATAATAAAATCCCGGCACAAACATAAGATTGGTAATGATTATGATTGGCATAATAAAAACAAATACCACAGCATGGATATACACTTCTTTTTCTTTTTCAACCTTTTCCTTAGCTCGTAAGTATTTTCTTCCTTCTATTGTTTCTCTATCTTCCATCGTTAAAATTTTAAAAATTATCCTTATCCATATACTCTCTAATCTTGCGCTCTTCCCAATCTCCTCCATATCCAAAAACTGTAAATGCGTGAATGGTCAATCCTATCCCCCAACCAAATATTGGAAACCAAAACCAATGGTATTCCCAGCTGGTCGTATAATTGACAAAGATTAAAAATGGAATAACTACACAATATGAAACAAGGTGTCCATAAAATTCTTTCAATTCTTCTACTCGCTTTTTAGCTCTTATATATTTGCTATTTTCATTGATATAATCGGTTTTCATAATGGTAATATTTTTTGTTAATAATGGTATTTTTACAATAAAGCTTCCTTCTTCTTTTGTGATGGAAACTTCTTTTTTAGTGATGAGTCGGTACCGCTCTGAAATGTTTTTCAGTCCTACTTTGGTGCTTTTTCCCAACGACTCTTTTGGGTTGTAATTATTCCGAACTACTAGATAGCCGTCTTCTTCGTAAATCTTTAGTTGCAACGGGTTTTTAGAAGAAACCACATTGTGTTTTACTGCATTTTCTAATAACAACTGCAATGACAACGGCACAATCTTTAGCTCAGGACTACTGATCTTATCAGGAATTGTAAATTGAATAGCATCTTCAAAACGCATCTCCAATAATTCCATATAGATCTTTGCGAATTGCAACTCCTCTTCTAAAGGAATGATGTCTTTGTTTTTCTGCTCTAAAACATAGCGATAAATCTTTGATAACTTTGTAGTGAAATTTTCTGCTTTTGCTGGATTTTCACCTATCAGAGATGTTAGAACATTTAAGCTGTTAAATAAAAAATGAGGGTCCAACTGACTTTTTAATGATTCGTATTTTGCAGATTCTGTTTTGGCTACTATTTGTGATTCTGTTACTTTCTTTTCTTGACTCTTTTTAAAGAAGTAAATCACATGAAAAACAACTACAATTGTAAGTGTTATCCACAATCCGAAGGTGTAATGACCTATAGATTCTTCAGCAATAAATTGCTCAAAACTTTTTCCGGCATAATACACCTCGATAAAAACTCTCAAAAAGAACAAGCCTATCAATGTTAAAACTACTGAACCAACAATACCAATAATTATTCGTTCAATTTTCTCGTTCTCATTCCATCTTCTTTTTTCTAAATAACTAAAATAGATCATATTGATTCCTCCAAGCACAAAAGAATACAGCTGATAAAACCCGAAAGTAATTAGAAAACTACTAACGCTTTTGAAATTAAAATCACCATAAATTGCATTTCCAATGACAAACACAGCGGTTCCTATTAAAAATAGGAGAAGTATGTTTTTGATTTTTGTTTGCATTGCTAAGATTTAATTTCTAAAGTTACATTTTTATTGACAACTGTAATGGTTATTTTTTCTGATTGCTTCCGACAACCATCAGAACGTGTTTCTTCTTTTTCTGCAGCCTGGAAGGATACTACAACTGCAAAAATAACTGCAATTATTTTCATGATTTCTTTTTTTTATGGTACTGACACAAGATCAACACAGGTTAATAATGATGCAAATGTGCGACAACAATTACCTGTGCAAAACAAAAACAAACTGAACTGTATTTTTTTTAGGATGAATTGTAAAATACTTCAAAAGTCTTGTAACATTGTGTACTTTTGAACTACTTATACCTTAAATTAACCAAAACAGCCGAGTGCAAAAGAATTAGAGAGTAAATTTTTAACAGACTTTGAACAGCATCAAAACATTGTTCACAAAATCTGTAGACTTTACACAACCAATCAAGATGCACACAATGATCTGTTTCAAGAGGTTGCCATACAATTATGGAAAAATTATAGCAAATTTAGAGGAGATTCAAAATTTAGCACTTGGATGTATCGAGTGGCATTGAATACTGCAATTTCTTTATACAGAAAATCAACAAGAACTGTAAAAACGCAAGACATTAGCACTCTTATTTATAAGATTGAATCAAGCGATTATGACGACACAGAAGAATTACAGTTGAAAGCCTTATACAAAGCAATTCAACAACTAAACGATATTGACAAGGCGCTTATTTTCTTGTATTTAGAAGACAAACCTTATAAAGAAATAGCTGCCACATTGGGAATTAGCAATGTCAATGCTAGGGTAAAGATGAATCGAGCAAAAGAAAAATTAAAAAAAGTATTAAACCCATAAGATATGGATTTAGAGAACTATAAAAAAACATGGAAAAATCAACCCGAAGAAACCAATAAAGTTTCTAAAGTTGATATCTACAGAATGGCACACTCCAAATCATCCTCTGTGGTTAAGTGGATTTTTATTATTGGAATATTGGAACTCATTTTTTGGACGGGACTTAACTTTATGGTTCCTGACAGCTATATAGATATCTATAAAGAGTTCAACATCATGGGGTACACAAAAATATACACCCTATTGCATTATGTTGTAATCTTTCTGTTTTTATTCCTGTTCTATAAAAACTACACGTCCATAAGTATTACTGACAGTACCAAAAGGTTGATGACTAAAATATTGAAGGTTCGTAAAACTGTCAAATATTATATCTATTACAACTTGGCCGGTCTCGTGATTACAAATATTATTATAAGTGCTGTATTTCTTTCCAAGCCAAACGTATTGGAAAAAATGGTGAATCCAAAAGGCTTAGAAGTAGACCTTAATTCTTTATTATCAGGATTTTTAATTGCCACAATTGCCATGGTTCTAGTTGTATTTCTTGTTCTTTGGCTTTTTTACAAGGTTACCTACGGGAAATTGTTAAAAAAACTAAACAAGAATTATAAAGAATTAGACAATTTGGAAGGACTTAACTAAAAGGAAGCCAATTCTTTTAGTAATTTCTCTAGCATTTTATCAGTAATATCTAAATGTGTCACTATGCGTAATTTCCCATTCCCCATAGACGTAATTAAGATCCCTTTTTCTTTTAATCGTTGAATAAAATCTAGATCATTTACAGTGTCATTCGTGTAAAATATAACAATATTTGTTTCTATTGGTTCTACTTTTTTAATGTACGAGCACGATGCCAACACGGTACCTATTTTTGCTGCCTTCGCATGATCATCTGCCAATCTTTCAATATGATTGTCTAACGCATAAATACCTGCGGCTGCCAGATAGCCTACTTGCCGCATCGCGCCACCAAATAATTTTCTGATTCGCAATGCTTTTGCAATATGCGTTTTTGTGCCTAGTAAAATAGAGCCAATTGGAGCACCCAATCCTTTTGACAAACAAATTGAAATGGTATCAAACAATTCTCCATATTGCTGTGGAGTTTCGTTTTTTGCCACCAATGCATTGAACAATCGAGCTCCATCTAAATGATAGGCCAACTCATTTTCAGTACATACAGTGCTTATTTTTTTCAATTCGTTAAAATTCCAACAAGCTCCTCCTCCTTTATTGGTCGTATTTTCTACACAAACCAAACGAGCATACGGAACATGTATATCAGCACGCCCAGAAGTAGCTTCTGCTAATTGAGCAGCCGTAAACATCCCTCTTTCTCCATCAATTAAATGACTAGAAACACCAGAATTAAAAGCTGCGCCACCACCTTCAAAATTAAAAACATGTGCCCATTTATCGCAAAATAATTTATCTCCAGGTTGAGTATGTAATTTAATCGCTGCTTGATTTGCCATGGTTCCAGAAGGAAAAAATAACGCCGCTTCCATTCCAAATAATTGAGCTGCTTTTTCTTGCAATGCATTTACCGTTGGATCTGCTTTAAACACATCATCTCCAACTTCTGCCTGCATCATAGCGGCTAACATCTCTGGCGTTGGGGTTGTTACGGTATCACTTATTAAATTTATAACCATTTGTTTGCTATTTGATATTAATTCATTCCGATAGGTGAACCATCTGGAATTTTTGGTGAGCTAACTTTTTTATATTTTAATGGAGCCTTTTTAAACGCGTCAATACTTTTTATGAGAGCAATATCATACATTTTCTGTGTTCCTTTTGATTTTCTGTTTCTCAACCAATGTTGCAATTCATTTAGCTTATAAAAAACAATTGCATTCACTTGTTTGTGTGTGTTTTGGTTCGCAGCCAAGTAAAAAAGCTGATTCAACACTTGACTATTTACTACATTTTGTAGTTCTTGATAATAGGTGTCTCTATGCGATTTTCGAAAAGTATTTTCAATAACTTCATCAATCAACACTGACAATCCTAATTGCGATGCATCCAAGCTTTTATGCAACACCAATCTTGAGGCTCTTTGCGGATGAAAAAGCAACTCTAAGGTCATTTCAGCAGCGGTTTCTACAGCACCAAAAGGATCAAACTCAACACCAAGTTTACTCTCAAAAGACTCTCTTGACCTCCCATAACCCATTGCTCTCGGCGGAAACAACAATAATTTTGACCTTGGAATTGCAATGGTTGCTATCTTAATTGTTTTTAATAAAACACGCAATGCTTTACGCTCTTCTTTGCCAGAAACTCGTATAACAATCGTATGATCTCCTGCCCCGCCGTTTACCACATAATTATAATCCAGACCTCCTATGATTTTAGAAACAGCCTCTGTTTGATAGCGATGTAAAAAATAAAGAGGTACAAAAACATCTTCTAAAACCGAATATGGCTCTTTAGATTTGATATTATAAATCGAAAAGTTTTTAATTGCTTTTTTACGAATTTCCAATAGAGCTTCCAATTCATCAGAGGCATTCCCTCCGTTGTCCCACAAATGGGCGTAGATATGTGCGCTTCCTTTCGACCTAGCGTCTTGATCAGAAATATATCGAAATCCACCTTCAAAAGCATTCCTCAAGATAGTGTGCAAACCTTCTTTTTCACCACTCACAAAATGTTGATATGAATACGCTACAGTGACTTTATCCCAAGCTCCAATTCCTACTGCATAGGCATTCGAAAAATCGATATTTCCGTTTTTTAAAGAAAATTGTGGATGTGGATAATCCATCACTGAAGCTCTATCATTGGTACTTGCTGCAAAATTATGAGAAAAACCCAGCGTATGCCCAACTTCATGAGCGCCCAATTGTCGTATTCTTGCCAAGGCCAATTCTAATGCAAAAGCATCTTCTGAGCTATTGTTTACATATGGGGCTTGTAAAGCCTGAGCAATTAAAAAATCTTGACGGATTCTTAACGATCCTAAACTTACATGACCCTTAATGATTTCTCCTGTTCTTGGATCAGAAATACTACTTCCATAACTCCAACCTCTTGTTGAACGATGTACCCATTGTATCATATTATAACGCACGTCTAATGGATCCGCTCCCTTTGGCAACATTTTAACCTGAAAGGCATCTTTATAACCTATAGCTTCAAACGCTTGGTTCCACCAACTAGCACCTTCTAACAATGCAGATCGCACAGGTTCTGGCGTTCCTCTATCCAAATAATAAACGATAGGATCTACGGCTTCACTAATTGCTGCACTTGGATACTTTTTCTCCAATCGATGTCGGTATATAAACCTCTTTTTTATGGATTGATCTACTGGCGTCGCATAATCTAAATATGACATTTGATACGAACCTGACCTTGGATCATACACTCGTTTTTTATAGTTATCGTCTGGAAGCTCAACAAAAGAATGATGCTGATATACCGTGACAGAAGTTGCATCTGGAACAACAGTCCATAAATTGCGCCCTTTTGGCTTTCCTTTAAACGTTAGTAAAACATCAAATTCAACATTTTTAGGAAATGCCTTTGTACGTTCCATATTAAAAGCACTTCTTGTGGTGTCTAAACTATAGTTTCCTTCTTTTTTTCGAGCTAAAGTTCCTGAAACACCATGCGCATCTCTTATAAAAAAGGAAGTGGCATCAACCAAATAGACATTGTCTTTTTCTTCTTTGATCACAAAACCATGTAATACCGATTTTCCAAAGGCTTCTTGTATTGATTTTCGCTCTTCAACATTATCTGTTAACGCTCTGTACTTTTGATTTGGCTGAAGTAACAGAATTTTATTTCCTGCCTTTTTAAAAACAACTACAGCTCCTCCTCCCAATTGCCCTCTATCTAAACCTATATCATTAGAACCTAATCCTTCTGACAATGCTCTTACGTATAAAAATTCGGTATCTAATTTTTCAATCTCCAAATACACCTTATCCGTACTCGTGTCGTAATAAAAAGAAATATATCCCTCGTACTTGGTTACATTTTTATTGCCTTCAAAAAATTGTGAAAAACAGGTTTGCTGAATTGCCAAAAACAGCAATAAGGTGGTTAATTTTCTCATTGTAAAAATATTTTTCATAAAACTATAAAATATGAATGACAATTTCGTCTGATAAAAATATTAAATCTCGATTTTTAATTTATTTTTGTAATAATTATGATAACACAAGAACAGCTTAAGGATATTTCTGATCGCATACGAAAGCTAAAAACGTATTTAGAGATTGATCAAAAACTTATTGAAATAAGCAACGAAGAGGAAAAAACTGTAGACCCAGATTTTTGGAACAACCCAAAAAAGGCTGAGATTTTTATGAAAAACTTGCGTTTTAAAAAGAAATGGGTAGACGATTACAACACTGCCTCTTCTTTACATGAAGATTTAAGCGTTTTAATTGATTTTTATAAAGAAGAGGAAGTTTCAGAAAACGAAGTGCAAGATCAGTTTGAAAAAACAGTTGTTTTTTTAGAAAACATTGAATTTAGAAATATGCTGTCCGAAGAAGGAGACAGCCTAAGTGCTGTAATCCAAATTACAGCAGGCGCTGGAGGTACAGAAAGTTGTGATTGGGCAGAAATGCTGATGCGAATGTATATGATGTGGGGAGAAAAAAATGGTATAAAAATCAAAGAACTCAATTACCAATCTGGTGATAGTGCGGGGATAAAAACAGTAACCTTAGAGTTTGATGGCGATTACGCCTTTGGATGGTTAAAAGGAGAAAATGGAGTACACCGACTGGTACGAATTTCTCCATTTGATAGCAATGCCAAAAGGCATACCTCTTTTGCTTCTGTATATGTATATCCTCTTGCTGATGATTCTATTGAGATAGAAATCAATCCAGCAGATATAGAAATTACCACAGCACGGTCTAGTGGCGCAGGCGGACAAAATGTAAACAAAGTTGAAACCAAAGTCCAACTAACACATAAACCAACAGGAATTAAAATTTCTTGTTCCAATTCTAGATCTCAACATGACAATAGATCCACAGCCTTACAAATGTTAAAATCTCAATTGTATGAAATAGAATTGCAAAAACAACAAGCTGCCAGAGCAGATATTGAAGCTGGGAAAATGAAAAACGAATGGGGAAGCCAGATTCGTAACTATGTGATGCATCCTTATAAATTGGTGAAAGATGTAAGAACCGCTCATGAAACAGGCAATATAGATGCCGTTATGAATGGAGATATTGACGCGTTTTTAAAAGCGTTTTTAATGTTGAATGGACAAAAAGAAACCAGTAATCAATAAAAAAATAACATGATAAAAATATATCACAATAATAGATGCAGTAAATCACGTAGTGGATTGACAATTTTAAAAGCGTCTGGAAAAGATTTTGAAATCGTAACATATTTAGAAAATACACCAAGTCATGATGAACTAAAACAGCTTCTTTTACTATTAGATATAGATCCTATTGATTTGGTTCGTAAAAACGAAGTCGTTTGGAAAGAAAATTTCAGAGGAAAGGAATTGACAAATACTGAAATCATTGAAGCAATGGTTCAAAACCCAAAACTTATTGAACGCCCAATAGTTGTCAATGGCAATAAAGCAGTGATTGGTAGACCTCCAGAAATCATCAAAACCATCCTTTAAGCAAAAAGCTCCGAAGAAAATTCTTCGGAGCTTTTTGTATGTATATATTGTAAAAACTATGCGTTTTTAGCAGCTTCTTTTGCTTCTTTCTTTAACTTATAATTTTCCCAAATAGTACCGCCAATCCAGTAAGGAACTACAAATGTCAATAAGAAAATTAACAACCAGAAACCTGTTGTAAAAACAAACATGAATAATAAAAATCCTGAAAATTCTGAAAAATCTAACATGTGTACTTTGATAAAATTAGTAATGGGACAAAAATAACACATATTTTTTATTTACACCTATAATTAAAAATTATTTTAAACAAGTATTTCTATTATTTGTTGACAGCTGATTGTGATACTTTTAGTAAATTTGTAATTGATTTAAGTTCATCAATAAGATGAAGCATTCATCGCTAAAATTTAGCGACATTAGAAAATGAGTATCTGAATGTTATATGTGACCGATAAAAAATAATAGCCATAAGCACATGAAATACAGAATAGAAAAAGACACCATGGGACAAGTAGAAGTTCCCGCTAATAAATACTGGGGAGCACAAACAGAACGTTCTCGTAATAACTTTAAAATTGGAGCTTCTGGGTCTATGCCTCTAGAAATAGTGTATGGATTTGCCTATTTAAAAAAAGCAGCTGCCTTTGCAAATTGTGAGCTAGGTGTTTTATCTACAGAAAAAAGAGACTTAATTGCAACTGTTTGTGAAGAAATTTTAGCAAGCAAACACGATGACCAATTTCCGTTGGTAATTTGGCAAACAGGCTCAGGAACACAGTCAAACATGAATTGTAATGAAGTGATTGCCAACAGAGCGCATGAAATTGCAGGAAATGTTATTGGCGAAGGTGAAAAAACGATTCAACCGAATGACGATGTAAACAAATCACAATCATCAAACGATACCTTCCCTACAGGAATGCACATTGCTGCGTATAAAAAAATTATGGAAACGACCATTCCGGGAGTTGAACAATTACGAGATACTTTACAAGCAAAGTCAGAAGCTTTTAAAGAGGTTGTAAAAATTGGACGCACCCATTTAATGGATGCTACTCCCCTCACATTGGGACAAGAATTTTCTGGATATGTTGCGCAATTAAACTTCGGATTAAAAGCACTGAACAATTCTTTATCACATTTAAGTCAACTTGCTTTAGGAGGAACAGCTGTAGGAACGGGCTTAAACACACCAAAAGGATACGATGTTTTAGTGGCTAAATACATAGCGGAATTTACGGGACTTCCTTTTGTAACAGCAGAAAACAAATTTGAAGCCTTAGCGGCTCATGATGCTTTTGTTGAAACACATGGTTCTTTAAAACAACTGGCCGTTGCATTAAATAAAATTGCCAACGATATTAGAATGATGGCTTCCGGCCCTCGTTCTGGAATTGGTGAATTGATCATTCCTGCAAATGAACCAGGAAGTTCAATCATGCCAGGAAAAGTAAACCCAACACAAGCAGAAGCCATTACAATGGTATGTGCACAAGTTATGGGGAATGATGTGGCAATTACCATTGGAGGAACCCAAGGACATTATGAATTAAATGTTTTTAAACCAATGATGGCTTCAAATCTATTACAATCTGCACAGTTAATTGGAGATGCCTGTGTGTCTTTTGATGTAAATTGTGCTACTGGAATTGAGCCAAATCAAAAAAGAATTACAGAATTGGTAAACAACTCTTTAATGTTAGTAACTGCATTGAACACCAAAATTGGGTATTACAAAGCTGCGGAAATTGCAACTACTGCGCATCAAAACGGAACAACCTTAAAAGAAGAAGCCGTGCGTTTAGGCTATGTAACTCCAGAACAGTATGATGAATGGGTAAAACCAGAAGAAATGACAGGAGGGTTGAAATAGAGAAAAATCGCTTTAGAACCGTTTCAGAAGTGAATAAAAAACAAGATAAAATAGACCATTAAAAGGACTCCTCTCAAAGAACGCCATGTTTTTTAAATTAAAGTCATATTTCTCTTTTTTATTAAAATCCACCAATCAGCATGGTGTACATTCGCCTTTTGTATATGACTTAATAACGCAATGTTTTTATGCAAAAACACCTAAGAATCTTGCGGTAACTAATAAAAAATTAACACTATTAATTCGTCTTGTAGCTTATTTTCAACCCAAAAGCATGTTAGAAATAAAGAGCTCTTCAGAAATGAACACACTAGCTCCTCTTTTTGACAACAGCGAAATTAAGATTACAACACTAGAAACTCCCAATGACATTAAAAACATCGCTCAACAAAAAGTTGATTTTGTTTTCTTCAATAGCAACAAGCTAAAAGAAGATGTACGCACTAGTTTTGAATCTTGTTTAAAGGCTACGCATAACAATACGATGTTTGTTTTCAACAACATACACGCAAGTGTAGAAACAGAAAAAGCTTGGAAAACAATTAAAAAACACTCCAACGTTACAGTTAGCATTGACACCTACCAACTAGGACTTGTTTTTTTTAGAAAGGAGCAAGAGAAAGAACATTTTATTATTAGAGTATAAATTTTTAAATTCGTACTCTGAACCGATTTTACTACGTAAAAGAATGATGAATAGCAAACCTACCTACGGTAGGCAGGATGTAAGCGTTAAAAAACAATATATATAAACATGAAAATCTATACTAAAACTGGAGACAAAGGAACCACCGCTTTGTACGGTGGAACAAGAGTTCCAAAGCATCATTTAAGAATAGAAGCTTATGGAACCATTGACGAATTAAATTCTCATATTGGATTGATTCGTGATCAAAATATTGACAAAGAATCTATACAAGCCCTTGTTAAAATTCAGAACGAGCTATTTACGTTAGGATCAATGTTGGCAACACCCCCAGAAAAGGAACTCTTGAAAAGTGGAAAAGAACGATTAAACATCCCTAAAACCAATGAAGAGAGTATTCTTTTTTTAGAAGACCAAATTGATCATATAAATTTAGAATTGCCAGAAATGACTCATTTTATATTGCCTGGTGGACATCAAACGGTGTCATTCTGTCATATTGCACGCTGCGTTTGCCGTAGGTCAGAACGCTTAGCAACTGCCTTAAACGAGAGTGAAATTATAAATCCAGACATCTTAACCTATTTAAACCGCCTTTCTGACTACCTTTTTGTGTTGGCACGAAAGTTGACCAAAGACTTAGTAATAGAGGAAACCCCATGGGTTCCAAAAAAAAATTAATACGTTCTTTTTATTTATTGACAGATTTATCAAAAAAAAGTTGGATTTCTTCATAAAAAATTTATTTTTGCAGAAAATTAAACTCCATTAAAATGTATTGGACACTAGAATTAGCATCTTATTTAGCAGATGCACCTTGGCCAGCAACTAAAGATGAATTGATAGATTATGCTATTAGAACAGGAGCACCTTTAGAAGTAGCTGAAAATCTACAAGATATTGAAGACGAGGGTGATTCTTATGATTCTATTATAGAAATTTGGCCAGACTATCCAACCGAAGAAGATTATCTTTGGAACGAAGATGAATATTAACTATATTTAACATGAAAAAGTCTCATTCGAGGCTTTTTTTTTGTTTACATTTAACGCTGAATCTGACCCTTCTAAAAACCATATAAATAAATACTAATTTATTTAGTATCAGGAAATTATAAAATATATTTCAGTTTACATATTGAAATAAAAACAACAAACATCACATGAGTATTTTAAACGCTGTCTTAAAAATATTTGTTGGAGACAAACAACAAAAAGATTTAAAATTACTACAACCTGTCGTAACAAATACAGCTGCTTTTGAAAGCGCTATTTCAACGTTGACAAACGATGAGCTTCGTGCTAAATCTAAAGAATTTAAAGCGAGAATAAAAGAAGCAACAAAAACTTTTGACGATACAATTAGCGAATTAGAAAACGAAGCAATTACTGCTAATATTGATAGACAAGAAGCGATTTTTACAGAAATTGACACCTTAAAAGACCAAGCATACGAAGTTTCTGAAGTGGTACTTACTGAAATTATGCCAGAATCATTTGCTGTGATCAAAGAAACTGCCAAACGTTTTACAAATTCAACAGAAATTGAAGTCACTGCTACACAATTTGACAGAGAATTATCAGCCACAAGAAACAATGTTACACTAGACAACGACAAAGCTATTTGGTCAACTTCTTGGGATGCCGTTGGACAACCTATTACTTGGGACATGATTCATTACGATGTTCAATTAATTGGAGGTTCTGTATTGCATCAAGGTAAGATTGCAGAAATGATGACAGGAGAAGGGAAAACATTGGTTTCTACCCTGCCCGTTTACTTAAATGCATTGACTGGAAAAGGAGTGCATTTGGTTACTGTAAATGATTACTTAGCAAAACGTGATGCTGCTTGGATGGGACCTATTTTAGAATTTCATGGGTTGAGTATTGATTGTATTGATGTACACGAACCTAATTCTGACGCTCGAAGAAAAGCCTACAATGCCGATATCACCTACGGAACAAACAATGAGTTTGGGTTCGACTATTTACGTGATAACATGGCACACACTAAAGAAGAGTTGGTACAACGAGCTCCTAATTACGCGATTATTGATGAGGTAGATTCCGTATTAATTGATGATGCTCGTACGCCATTAATTATTTCTGGTGCAGTTCCACAAGGAGACAGACATGAGTTTACAGAGCTAAAACCTTTGGTAAGCGATATTGTTGTATTACAACGCCAACATTTGGTTAGTGTTTTTGCAGAAGCAAAAAAACTACTTGCCGAAGGCGATACAAAAGAAGGAGGTTTTTTATTGCTGAGAGTATATCGTGGAATTCCAAAAAACAAAGCCTTAATTAAATTCCTATCGCAAGAAGGTATCAAACAAATTCTTCAGAAAACGGAGAACACTTACATGGCAGATAACAATAAGTTAATGCCAGAAGTTGATGCAGACTTGTACTATACCATTGAAGAAAAAAACAATTCAATCGACTTAACTGACAAAGGGATTATACATTTATCAGGGAAGACAAGCGATGATAACTTTTTTGTACTCCCAGACATTGGCGTACAAATTGGAAAAATTGATGAAAGCGAAACTTCTGTAGAAGAGAAAACTGCTCAAAAAGACGAGTTGTACAGAGATTTTAGTATCAAAAGCGAGCGTATTCATACCATGAATCAATTGCTAAAAGCGTATTCACTATTTGAAAAAGATGTAGAATATGTGGTGATGGACAATAAGGTGAAAATTGTTGATGAACAAACAGGCCGAATTATGGACGGACGTCGATATTCTGACGGATTACACCAAGCCATTGAAGCCAAAGAAAATGTAAAAATTGAAGACGCCACACAAACCTTTGCAACCGTAACCTTACAAAACTACTTTAGAATGTATCGCAAACTATCTGGAATGACAGGTACAGCGATTACTGAAGCGGGTGAGCTTTGGGAAATCTACAAATTAGATGTGGTAGAAATACCTACAAACAAACCACTAGTTAGAGATGACCGAGAGGATTTGGTGTACAAAACAACTCGAGAAAAATACAATGCTGTTATTGACGATATTGTACAATTGGTAGAACAAAAACGTCCTGTTTTAGTAGGTACAACCTCCGTAGAAATTTCTGAATTGTTAGGTAGAATGTTACAAATGCGTTCTATTCCTCACAATATATTAAATGCAAAATTACATAAAAGAGAAGCCGATATTGTTGCTGAAGCGGGAAATCCTGGAGTGGTAACAATTGCAACAAACATGGCAGGTCGTGGTACAGATATTAAGTTATCTGACGCCGTGAAAGACGCTGGAGGTTTGGCAATTATAGGTACTGAAAGACATGATTCTCGTCGTGTTGACAGACAGTTACGTGGTAGAGCTGGTAGACAAGGAGATGTCGGTGCTTCTCAATTTTACATTGCCTTGGATGACAATTTGATGCGAATTTTTGGTTCGGATAGAATTGCCAAAATGATGGATAGAATGGGCTTGAAAGAAGGTGAAGTTATTCAGCATTCTATGATTACCAAGTCTATTGAAAGAGCACAAAAGAAAGTAGAAGAAAATAATTTTGGTATCCGAAAGCGTTTGTTAGAATATGATGATATTATGAACTCACAACGTGAATTTGTGTATAAACGTAGAAGACATGCTTTGGATGGAAAACGCTTGCAAATTGATATTGCAAACATCGTTTATGAAACCTGTCAAGCAATCATACAAGAAAATAAAGGGACTCTAAATTTTAAAAAATTCGAATTTGAATTGATTCGCCTTTCATCGATGACTGCTCCTTTTTCAGAAGAAGAGTTTGAAAAAATGGACGAGCAAGAGCTTGTTGATACATTATACACAACCCTTTACAAGCATTATCAAGAAAAAACTGCTCGTAATGCTGTAGCTGCTTTTCCTGTCATCAAAGATGTATACGAGAATGAAGGAGACAGATACGAACGCATTATTGTTCCTTTTACAGATGGCGTTAAGAACTTACAAGTTGTGACCAACTTAAAAGATGCTTACGAATCTGAAGGAAAAGAATTGATCAAAGATTTTGAAAAGAATATTACGCTTGCCATTATTGATGAGAACTGGAAAAATCATTTACGTAAAATGGATGAGTTAAAAAGTTCTGTTCAAAATGCCTCTTACGAACAAAAGGATCCTTTGCTAGTGTATAAGTTTGAAGCTTTTGAATTGTTCAAGCAAATGATTGATGTTGTTAATAAAGAAGTGTTGTCATTCTTGTTTAAAGGAGAAATCCCGACCCAAGGAAACAATAAAATCTTAGAGGCACATCAGCAAAAAAGAGAGCAATTAAACTTGAGTAAAGAAAACGTTCAAAACAGTTCTCAGCAAGCCATTAGCAACTCAAGAGAGCAACAACCTGTTGAAACCATAGTGCGTGACCAACCGAAAATTGGAAGAAACGAGCGTGTGACCATCAAAAACGTATTAAGTGGCGACACTAAAGAATTGAAATTTAAACAGGCCATTCCGCTTCTAGAAAAAGGAGAATGGGTACTTTATAATAACTAAAAGACATGAAAAAAATATTCCCATACATTTATATCATTGTAGGAATCAGCTTTATAATCAAGGGACTTAATGCTTTCTTTGCGGAATACGATATCTATTATTTGATTTTCTCTTTAAAAACAGAAAGCAAGTATATCTACATCTTATTTAATCTATTCTTTGGCGGACTCATACTGTTTAATGGAATTGGAAGGTTGAAAAACTTAAAAAAATAACAAAAAAAATGCCGTTGAAAATTCAACGGCATTTTTTTATATGATTTGAAGGCTACTCAGATTTATTCAAAATCGGTATCCATTTTTACGTAATCCAAAAATTCTCTTTTGGTTTCTGCTTCTTTAAACTTTCCGCCAAATTCAGAAGTAACAGTACTACTTTCAATGTCTTTAATTCCGCGAGAGTTTACACACAAATGCTTTGCATCAATCACACAAGCAACATCCTCTGTTCCTAATGCTTCTTGCAACGCTTGTACAACTTGCATGGTTAAACGCTCTTGAACCTGTGGCCTTTTTGCAAAATATTCTACAATCCGATTCATTTTAGACAATCCGATTACTTTTCCGTTAGAGATGTATGCAATATGCGCTCTACCTATAATTGGCAGTAAATGATGCTCACAAGTAGAATACACAACGATATTTTTCTCCACCAACATTTCGCCATACTTGTAATTATTGTCAAATGTAGACGGTACTGGCATGTTTGCAGGATTCAATCCCATAAACAGTTCGTTAACAAAAGATTTAGCAACTCTTTTCGGGGTTCCTTTCAGACTGTCATCTGTCAAGTCCATTCCCAACGTGGTTAAAACATCTTTTACACTTTCTTCAATTTTCTCTATTTTTTCCGCATCAGACAACTCAAAAGCATCAGCACGCAAAGGCGTTTTAGCAGATGATCCTGCATGGTTTTCTCCAATTTCGTCTATTCCTTCTTGGCTCATTTTGTTATTCACTTCGAACATTCTAATTTTATTAGGGCGCAAATTTACAACATTGTTGTTACTTTACCTTACTTTGTTTATCAATTCCTTTAAAGAACATGCTACTTGTTCACCAGTTGCCATATTTTTTAAAGTAAATACTTCATTTTCAAGACTAGAAACCACAAATTCTATGCCTCTTGTTGTCACATATTTCCATTGTTTCTTTTGCTGTTTATTGCTCAATCCAAGACCTGGGTACAGCTCACATTTAATTCCGTTTTCACGCAACACTTGTAACGCCTTCATTTTTATGATATTTGTATCCTTTTCAAAATTCAAAAACACCACTTTTGGCTTTGGTAGCTCCACGGCTTTAAACAGCCCCAGTTCTTCCATGACCAAATAGATTCGATCTAATCCAAAAGAAATTCCAACACCACTCACATCTTTCAAGCCAAAAACCCCTGTTAAATCATCATACCTTCCTCCGCCTCCAATTGACCCCATTTCTACTTCTTTTGGAGCAGACACTTCGTATATAGCTCCTGTATAATAATTCAATCCTCTTGCCAATGTAACATCTACTTCTAATGAAGCTGACTGCAAGCCTAATGCTGCAATTGAATCGACCAAAAAGCGTAATTCTTGAACCCCTTTTAGTCCTTCTTCGGATGCTTGCAACATCCCTTCCAAGTCATTCAACTTGTCTGTGTTAGAACCTAAAAACTCAAATAAAGGTTCTACTTTTTGTATGGCTTCCTCTGTAATTCCTTTGGACAGCATTTCGTTGACAACCCCTTCTTTTCCAATCTTATCCAACTTATCTAAAGCAACCGTAAAATCAATCAATTTATCTTTAGCTCCAATCACTTCTGCAATTCCAGAAAGGATTTTTCGATTGTTGACTTTTATAGTTGTTCCCTCTAAGCTCAGCTTACTAAAAACAGCATCATACAGTTGCACAAACTCTACTTCTTGCAACAATGAGGTACTTCCAACCACATCGGCATCGCATTGATAAAACTCTCTAAAACGTCCTTTTTGAGGGCGATCAGCTCTCCAAACAGGCTGAATCTGATAGCGTTTAAAAGGAAACGTAATCTCGTTTTGGCGCTGTGCCACATACCTCGCAAACGGCACGGTTAAATCATAACGTAGCGCTTTTTCAGAGATTTTTGATGTCAATGCATTGCTTTCTTTATCTGCCAATAGTTGAGTGTCAACTTTGTTTAAATAATCTCCAGAATTCAGGATTTTAAAAATCAAGCGATCTCCTTCCTCGCCATATTTCCCCATCAACGTAGCTGAGTTTTCAAAACTAGGTGTCTCAATAGGCTGGAACCCAAAACTCTCAAAAGCTGTCCGAATCGTAGAAAAGATATAATTACGATTGGCCACTTCTGTAGATGAAAAATCTCTAGTTCCTTTAGGAATGCTTGGTTTCATATAGTTCAATTATCAGTGTTAAATACAGTTGCAAATATCCGAAAAATATAGATAGGTTTGCGACCGTTTTTTGGCTTTATTTTTTACGTTTTAAGCGATTGATCGTTGCGTTCAATTCAAAACCTAATAATAAGATAATGGCATTTAACCATACAAACAACATTAAGATCAATAAAGTTCCAATAGAGCCATACAGCTCATTGTATTTAGAGAACTGAACCACATAGATGCTAAATAAATAGAAGGTAAAAACAGAAAGTGTTGTTGTAAATATAGCTCCTGGAGAGAAAAACGAAGATTGTTTCCCTTGCTTTGTTCCATAATGATACAACATAGAAACAATGGTAAAGACCATAAAAACGAACAACAATCCACTACCCGATTGCAACCAAAACAAATCATCATCTAACCAGCCTTCTGCCTTTAATTCACCCAATCCAACTCCGTATAGAATTGTCAATGCAACGGTAACAACTAAGAAAAGTGTCATGACCAATGAGGCACCCAAAGAAATGACGTATGCTCTTACCACACTTCTTACCTCTTTGACATGGTATGAATATTCAAATCCTCCAAAAATAGCATTGACGCCATTGGTCATTAAAAAGATAGAAGCTATAAACCCAAAGGAAAGCAATCCATTATTCTGATTTTTTATAATATCATCTAAAATTGGCTGAACAGCTCCTAAGGTTTTCGGAGGCAATTTCTCTGTAATTAACAACATCAAGGCGTCTTGAAATCCATCAATGGGAATATAGTGAATCAACGTCAAGAGAAATAGTAGAAAAGGGAAAATCGCCATAAAAAAACTGTAGGCAATTCCTCCAGCTCTTGTAGTTAACGCTCCTTTCACAATGCCAATGATGTACATTTCCAATACATCATACAAAGACATTCCTTGCAATCCCGGAATTTTAATTTTCTTTCCGAGCCGCACCAATAGGTTTACTATTGGAATTTTTTCTAATTTTTTCTCTATTGATTTTATCATTTATATCAAATGGTATCTCGATTTCTCAGGAATCATAAGTTTTTATTCTATACTAATTTGATGTTTTTGCAACAGGCCTACAACAGCCTCTTTTGAAAATCTAGCTCCTTTCAATCGGTTGTTTTCTGGATCAATCACATAGTGAATCGAGGTTCTAAAATCTGTCTTTTCTAAATTTGTTGTCTCAAAAATAGCGTTTTTAAAGCTACAATCATCAAAAACGGACTTTGTAAGTACGGTTTCTGTGAAATCTACGTCTTCTAAACTGCAGGTTGTAAATAATGTATTCGGAAGTTTCAATTGATAAAAAGACGAAAAACTCAATTGACAGTCTTTAAAGCTCAACTGCAATAAAAAAGGATCACATTCATTAAATTTCACTCCTAACAATTTACAATTCACAAACTGAACCTCTTTAAATGCAGTATCTCTTACAATGGCATTGCTAAAGTTACAATCGATAAACTCACATGCTACAAATTGAATATTGGACGCGTGAATATTCTCAAAATTACAACTCTTAAAGGTACAGTCATCATATTCTCCTTTGTTGATTTTCTGCTTGGTGAAATCAATTTTTATAAAGGTTTCGCTATCGAAATAGTTACTTGTCATATTTTTTTAATTAATCAATCGCTTTTAAGCTCAAATCCATATTATATACTGAATGCGTCAGAGCTCCCGATGAAATAAAATCGACACCACATGCTGCATATTTCTTAATCGTCTCTTCATTGATTCCGCCTGATGACTCTGTAAAACATTGATCTCCAATTAATGCCACTGCTTTGCAAGTGTCTTCATAATTAAAATTATCAATTAAGATCCTGTGCACTCCGCCACTATTTAGAATCTCTTGAATCTCTTCCAAACTTCTCGCTTCGACAATGATTTTAAGATTTAATTTTTTTGCTGTTAAATAGGTTTTTGTTTTATGGATCGCTTGTGTAATTCCTCCTGCAAAATCAATATGATTATCTTTGATCATAATCATGTCATACAATGCAAAACGGTGGTTTTCTCCGCCTCCAATTGTAACCGCCCATTTTTCAATGGCTCTAATTCCTGGAGTGGTTTTTCGAGTATCCAATACTTTTGTATGAGTTCCTTTAAGTAAATCAGCAAAAGAACGTGTTTTGGTAGCAATAGCACTCATCCGCTGCATGGCGTTTAACACCAAGCGCTCTGCTTTTAAAATGGATTGCGATTTTCCTGAAACGTGAAACACCACATCTCCAAAGCTTACTTTTTCTCCATCTTGAATGAAGGTTTCAACTTGCAAGTCTGAATCTACATAGGAGAAAATCATTTTTGCAAAATCCACACCAGCAATAATTCCGTTGTCTTTCACCAACAGTTTTGCCTTGCCCTGGGCACCCGAAGGAATACACGACAAGGATGTGTGATCTCCATCTCCAACATCTTCTCTAATGGCATTGACAATGATGAGTTTTAATTCTTTTTCAAACTGTTGTTGTGAGATCATTCCTTTGATTAACTTAGTACTGCTAAAATAGGAATCAATTGCCAATTATCAATTATGAATTTCAAATTATCAGTTACGAATTATTTAGTGTGTCAAATTTGTAATTGCCGAGTTGGAATTTGTAATTTTACAACATGAAAATCAAACTCCTCGCTATCGGAAAAACGGATGATAAAAACTTGATGCAACTCATTGACACCTATCAAAAACGATTGCAGCATTATATCACGTTTGACTTAGAAATAATTCCAGATCTTAAAAATGTAAAGAACTTAAGCGAAACACAGCAGAAAGAAAAAGAAGGCACGTTGATTCTTAACAAATTGCAAAACACAGATCAATTGGTCTTGCTAGATGACAAAGGAGCTTCCTTTTCCTCTATAGAATTTTCTAAGTACTTACAAAAGAAAATGAATTCAGGAATCAAACAATTGGTGTTGGTGATTGGAGGTCCTTATGGATTTTCTGATGCCGTGTATCAAAAAGCAACAGGGGAAATATCGTTCTCGAAGATGACCTTTTCCCATCAAATGATTCGCTTGTTTGTTGTAGAGCAACTGTACCGTGGATTTACAATTTTAAAGAATGAGCCTTACCATCACGAATAAGTCTACAGCAATTGCAAATAGTTGTTCTATTTGATTAGATTTGCGTATCATTTTACAAAATTATATGAAACTCGTTTTCGCTACTAACAATCCTAATAAACTTTCTGAAGTCCAAAAAATGCTTCCAGACGCTATTGAATTGTTGAGCTTAAAAGACATTGATTGTTTTGATGATATTGAAGAAACAGCGAGTACCTTAGAAGGGAACGCAAAATTAAAAGCCAATTATATCACACAGGTATTTAAGCATGATTGTTTTGCTGATGACACCGGGTTGGAGGTAGAAACCTTGAACAATGCACCTGGGGTTTTTTCTGCTCGCTACGCGGGATTAGAAAATGATTCAGAAAAAAATATGAAAAAGCTATTGTCTGAATTGAATGGTAAACCCAATAGAAAAGCTCAATTCAGAACTGCCATTGCCTTGAATATAGATGGAAAGCAATTTGTGTTTGAAGGTATTTGCAAAGGCAAAATTTTATCTAAAAAGCAAGGTGACAAAGGTTTTGGCTACGATCCTATTTTTAAACCTGAAGAAAGTAACAAGTCGTTTGCAGAAATGACTTCAGAAGACAAAAACAACATCAGCCATCGAGGAAAAGCGATAGAACAACTAGTTAAATTTTTAACGAAGTATAAACAATAGATTCCGAATCTCCCAGTAATTATTGGGAGTTATTGGGGGAATCAGGAAGAATAAAAAAATTGAATACATCAAAAACATACAAAAAGCAATTCATATTGTTATCAATCCTATTGGTAGTTCTGTGGTTTGTAAACATTTGCTTAGGTTCGGTTTCTATTCCGTTTCAAGAGATATTCTCTATATTGATTGGCGAAGAAACAAGCAAAGAAGCTTGGCAAACAATCGTCTTAAATTTTCGAGTTCCGAAGGCAATTACAGCCGTTTTAGTCGGTTCTGGATTGTCTATTAGCGGATTGTTAATGCAAACACTATTTAGAAACCCATTAGCAGGACCTTTTGTACTCGGGATTTCTTCTGGAGCAAGTTTGGGAGTTGCCTTATTAATTTTAGGCTCAAGCTTTTTAGGAGGCTCTTTGCTATCGATGGCATTTTCTCATTGGAGTTTGGCCATTGCAGCAAGTTTAGGGGCTTTTTTAGTTTTATCTGCAGTAATCATTGCCGCAAATAGAGTTCGAAATACCATGTCTATCCTAATTATCGGATTGATGTTTGGAAGTTTAACATCTGCCATAATTAGTGTATTGGCTTATTTTAGCGAGGCAGAACAAATTCAACAATACCTATTTTGGAGCTTTGGAAGTCTTGGGAATTTAACATGGGAAGAATTACTGGTTTTCTCCATCATCTATGTGATTGGAATTTTCGGAACATATATGGTTATCAAACCATTGAATAGTTTTTTGCTAGGAGAAAACTACGCGAAAAGCCTTGGTATAAACATCAAAAGAAGCAGAAACATTATTTTATTAATTACCAGTTTATTAACCGGTGTGATTACTGCTTTTTCAGGCCCCATTGCCTTTATAGGCTTGGCAGTTCCGCATATCGCAAAGATGATTTTTACCACCTCAAATCATAAAATATTAATTCCTGCTGTGATTATTATTGGTGCTATTGTTTTACTAATTTGCGATTCCATTGCGCAATTACCAAGCAGCGAATACACACTACCTATCAATGCCATTACATCGCTTTTTGGTGCACCCGTTGTGATTTGGTTACTGATTCGGAAAAAGAAAATTTACGTGTAGCTATGAGTGATTCAAGCAAACATATCATCCTAAGAACAAAAGACCTCAGCATTGGTTATCAGCAGAAAAAAAAGCAGCTGGTTGTTGTAAACAACATCAATCTATCCATTGAAAAAGGAACATTTGTCGCCGTGTTGGGGAAAAACGGAATTGGAAAATCTACCTTATTAAGAACACTTTCTAAAGTTCAGAACTCATTAAACGGAACCGTGTTTTTAAATGACAAAAACCTTTTCAAGTACAGCAGTAAAGAACTGGCAACCTCTTTAAGCTTGGTATTAACAGAACGCTTGCCCGAAAGTCAATTGACCGTTTTTGAATTGATTGCCTTAGGAAGACAACCTTACACCAACTGGATTGACACATTGTCTGAAGAAGATTTAAAAAAAATACATTGGGCTATTGAACAAACTGAAATTGAACATTTACAGCACAATCGATTTTATGAATTGAGTGATGGGCAATTGCAACGTGTTCTAATTGCACGTGCTTTGGCGCAAGACACCGAAATTATTATATTGGACGAACCCACTGCACACTTAGATATGCATCATACCTTTAAAATCTTTAGTTTACTAAAGAAACTAGTGGATACCATAGGGAAAACAATCATCATTTCTACACATCAAGTTAATCTGGCAATTGATCTGGTTGATGAACTCATTACGGTATCAGACAAAGGGTTGGTTAGCGGAAAAGTGCAAGAGATGATTGACAACAATACACTGGAGCATCTTTTCCCTAAAGAGGTCATAAAATTTAATAAAACATTACGACAGTTTACGATTCATAAAAACAATTAGTTTTTCTATATTTGAAACCGTTTCTTATCAATAAAAGTAAGCAACTATAAACAATCAAACCTAAAAATACAACTCAATGAAAAAAATACTGCTTTCTGCTAGTTTGCTCGCAATGATTTCTTGTAGTACTAGTAAAAATACCGTAGAAGATGCACATATAGATTATGCTGCTAAGTACGCAAAATCTATTACAGAAAAAGATTTAGCAAAACATTTATTCATTTACGCTTCTGATGAATTTGAAGGTAGAGATACTGGAGAGCCAGGACAGAAAAAAGCAATTGCTTACTTAAAAGATTTTTATGTTACACAGGGAATCGCTTCTGCTTTAGGTGGCGACGATTATTTTCAAGAAGTGCCTGCCGCTTTTTTAAACAAAAGAAAAAGAAGAACCCCTATAAAAGCTTCTGAGAATGTAGTAGCATTTATTAAAGGAACAGAAAAACCTGATGAAATTGTAGTTATTTCTGCACATTTAGATCATGTGGGAATGCGAAATGGTAACATCTACAATGGTGCCGATGATGATGGTTCTGGAACTGTGGGAATGTTAGAAATTGCTGAAGCTTTTCAAATGGCTGCTAAAGCAGGAAAAGGTCCAAAACGTTCTATTTTATTTCTACACGTAACTGGAGAAGAAAAAGGATTGTTAGGGTCTAAATACTACGTAGAAAACCCAATATTTCCAATTACAAACACAGTGGTTGACTTAAATATTGACATGATTGGAAGAATTGATGACAGACACAAAGACAATCCGAATTTTGTGTATTTAATTGGCGCTGATAAATTGAGTACAGACTTGCACAACCTTTCTGAAGCGATCAATAAAAAATACATGAACATTGACTTGGATTATAAATACAATGATGAAAATGATCCAAATCGTTTTTACTACAGATCAGATCATTACAACTTTGCAAAACACAATGTGCCCATTATTTTTTATTTTAACGGAACGCATGAAGATTACCATAAACATACAGATACACCAGATAAAATCAATTACGATTTGTTAGAGAACAGAACGCGTTTGGTATTCCATACCGCTTGGGAAATTGCCAATAGAGATGCTCGTTTGGTCGTTGACAAACCAGCTGCAGTAACAAAAGCAAAAACAAAGAAGTAGTATTTTTAGCATTCTAAAAAGAATGATAAAGAGCCCAAACGTTTATTATTGAGCGTTTGGGTTTTTTTAATGCAGTAGCTTGAATAGTAATTCTTTTAAAATATCTGATTGCGGCATTCCGTTAGCGCCAACGCCTTTGCTTTTTACATCGGCATCTCGCAACAAACCAATAATTTGAGAGACTTTTCGCATGGGGTAATTCCGTGCAGCAGTTACATAGTCTCCAACAAAATAAGGGTTTACTCCTAGTGCTTTTGCCACAGAAGATTTGTCTTTCTTTGGCAAACCATGATAAACCAGCACTTGTGTAAAAAAGCTATTCAACAAAGAAATGGTCATTACCAACGGGTTTTTTCGTGGGTTTTCTGCAAAATAATTGATAATTCTATTGGCTTTTAACACGTTCTTCTCTCCTACTGCTTTTCGCAATTCGAAATTATTAAAGTCTTTAGAAATTCCGATGTTCTCCTCAATATGACCTGGAGAAATAATACTGTCTTTTTGTAAGATAGAGATTAACTTTTCTAGCTCATTGTTAATTTTACTCAAGTCTGTCCCTAAAAACTCTACCAACATTTGTGAAGCTTTTGGCTCAATTTGAAAATTCTTTCTGCTTAAAACTCTTCGAATCCAATCAGAAACCTGATTGTCATACAGCTTTTTGCTTTCATAGATCAATCCTGTTTTGGCAATTGCTTTATGAAGTTTTTTTCGCTTGTCGAGCTTTTTGTATTTGTAATTCAACACCAACACCGTTGTAGGCTGTGGATTTTCTGCATAGGCAACCAGTTTCTCAATGGTTCTACTCAAGTCTTGCGCTTCCTTGACAATTAATACTTGGCGCTCTGACATCATCGGATACCGCTTGGCAGACGAAATAATTTCTTCTATAGAAACATCTCTTCCATACATCACTACCTGATTGAATCCTTTTTCTGCTTCATTCAACACATTGGCTTCTATATAATCAGAAATTTTATCAATATAATACGGTTCTTCCCCCATTAAAAAGTAAATAGGTTGAATGTTTCCGTTTTTAATATCTGCTACAATGTCTTTTATTTGGTTCATACAAGAATTAAAAAATTAAAAGATTTAAAGTTGAAAGATTTCTTACATTTGAGCAATGCAAAAACTCAATCTCCCATCCTATTCTTTCAAACTCAAAAGTAACGAAAAACATACGCTTATTTTTGATAATTTGAGAAAAAAATATTTGGTCTTAACTCCAGAGGAATGGGTGCGCCAACATGTTGTGCAATTTTTAATGACAGAAAAGAAATATCCGGCTTCTCTAATCGCTTTAGAGAAGCAGCTGACCATCAATAATTTAAAAAAGCGAACAGATATTGTTGTCTTTAACAAGGAAGGGAGTCCGCATATTATTGTAGAATGTAAGGCGCCAAACATTAAGATTAATCAAGATACTTTTGATCAAATTGCGCGTTATAACTTAAAATTAAACGCCAACTATTTAATAATCACCAACGGATTAGAGCATTATTTTTGTCAGCTAGACACCGTCAATGAATCCTATGTGTTTTTAGAGGACATTCCTGATTTTTGTTAAATTCAATCTACCTATTGTTACGCCATTGTGAGCCTGCCTTCTTCCTAATGATGACAGCAGTAAATTGTGAAAACTTTAAACCATTGAATCACAATTAAAATGTAAGTTTGCAACCTTGAAAACAGCCATCGTCATATTGAATTGGAACGGACAAAAGTTATTAGAACAATTTTTGCCATCCATCGTGAATTTCAGTGCTGAACATGCTGATATTTATGTTGCAGATAATGCTTCTACGGATACTTCTATTGCTTTTGTAAAAGAGTTCTATCCTTCCGTGAAAATTGTTGAGAACACTACCAACGGAGGATATGCCAAAGGCTATAATGATGCATTACAATATATTGACGCCGATGTGTATTGCCTGATAAATTCTGATATTGAAGTTAGCAAAAACTGGCTCCCTCCAATTTTAGATATTTTTACTACTGAAAAAAATACAGCAATTGTTCAACCAAAGATTTTAGATTTCAAAGACAAAACAACATTTGAATACGCTGGTGCTGGTGGCGGATTTGTAGACCTTTATGGGTATCCTTATTGCAGAGGACGTGTTTTTAATAAATTAGAAAAAGACAGCGGACAGTTTAATGATGTTTCAGATGTTTTTTGGGCTTCTGGCGCTTGCTTGTTTATCCGATCAGAAGTATACCATCAACTTGGTGGTTTTGATGAAGATTATTTTGCACATCAAGAAGAAATTGATTTGTGTTGGAGAACTCAAAACGAAGGTCATAATATAAAATACGTGGGAACCTCTACCGTATATCATGTTGGCGGAGCAACACTACAAGAAACAAACCCTCATAAAACCTATTTAAATTTCAGAAACAGTTTGCTGAATGTGGTAAAAAATGTTCCGAAAAAATGGTTTTTATTTGTGGTCTTTTCTCGACTACTTTTAGACGGGGTTGCAGGAATGAAATTTGTTCTAGAATTAAGACCGATACATACATTGGCAATTGTAAAAGCACATTTCAGTTTTTATAGAAACTTTTTTAAATTTTTAAAAAAGAGAAAAATTCTTCAAAAGAGAGCAGACTACAATCTACACACAAGCGTTGTTTGGCAATATTTTATTTTGGGTAGAAGGCGCTTTAAAGATCTAAAGTGATACGTGTTTAATTTACAAAACATCTAAACTTCCTTTTCCTTCTCTAATTACTTGCGGCACACTGTCTGTTAAGTCAACAACTGTAGACGGTTCATTATCTCCATAGCCTCCATCAATAACAACATCAACGATCTGTTGCCATTTCTCATAGATCAGTTCAGGGTCTGTTGTATATTCCAACAGGTCATCATCATCATGAATGGATGTGGAGACAATTGGATTACCCAACGTGGCTACCAATGTTCTTGCAATTGCATTATCTGGCACACGAATTCCAACAGTCTTCTTTTTTTTAAATACTTTTGGAAGTGAAGTGCTACCTGGTAAAATAAACGTATACGGACCCGGCAATGCTCTTTTTAAGATCTTATAGGTTGGTGTGTCTATTTGTTTGACATAATCTGACAAGTGGCTTAAATCATTACAAACAAAAGAGAAATTTGCTTTCTCTAATTTTAATCCTTTTATTTTTGCGATTTTCTCTAAAGCTTTGGTATTGGTAATATCACATCCTAAACCATACACAGTATCTGTAGGATAAATAATTAACCCACCTTTTTTTAGTGCTTTTACCACTTTTAAGATTTCCTTCGGGTTTGGGTTTTCGTTGTAAATTTTAATAAATTCTGCCATCTAAATTAACATTTGAATATAAAGGTACTAAAAAAGCTCAATGCAAATTGCATTGAGCTTTTTTATAAAAGAATATACTGAAACAATTATGTGTTTTCTACTAGCCTAAATCCTTCTCCGTGGATGTTGATAATTTCTACATTAGCATCCTTTTTTAAATATTTTCTCAACTTTGCAATATACACATCCATGCTTCGTGAAGTAAAGTAATTGTCATCTCTCCATATTTTTGTCAAGGCCAATTCTCTAGGCATCAAATCATTTTTATGAATCGCCAACATTTTTAGTAATTTACTTTCTTTTGGAGATAGTTTTTGCGGCTCTTTATTGTTAAAAGAAAGATGCCTTAATTTAGAGTTGAAAAAAAAGTTTCCAATGTTAAATTCAAATTTATCAAACTCTTTATCCTTTCCAGTTTCTTTTCTTTGAAGAATTGCTTTCAATTTAAACAACAACACTTCAGAATCAAATGGTTTGTTTAGATAATCATCTGCTCCAACTTGATAGCCTCTTAACACATCTTCTTTCATTGTTTTGGCTGTTAAAAAAACAATAGGAATTTCTTTATTCGTCATACGAATATCTGCGGCTAAAGAAAACCCGTCTTTTCTAGGCATCATTACATCTAAAATACACAAATCAAAATCGTTGTTTTTAAACGCAATCAAGCCTTCAATTCCATCTTTAGCATGTGTTACATTATAATCATGCAATGCCAAATAATCTTTTAAAACTGTTCCGAAATTTGGATCGTCTTCTACTAATAATATTTTTTTACCTCCCACAATGAAAATTTTAAATTAATGGTAATTTAACTATAAACGTACTTCCTATTCCTTTTTCACTTTCTACAAAAACCGTTCCTTGGTGGTTTTCTATAATTTTTTTAACATAAGCCAACCCTAGTCCATGCCCTTTCACATTGTGAACATTT
>Ga0209035_10000086_pt1 | contig 33319 bp, 27 predicted proteins | sample MarorgKNORR_S2LV_6_FD_188220 | JGI IMG/M metagenome (GOLD analysis project Ga0209035, IMG submission 188220) | Marine microbial communities from the Southern Atlantic Ocean, analyzing organic carbon cycling - AAIW_A/KNORR_S2/LV (SPAdes) (version 2) | ecosystem: Environmental > Aquatic > Marine... | reverse complement strand
GGAAAACATAGTCGCGAATATATGAAGGCAATACCATTTTCTATATAAATTTTTTCATTATGAATTCTAATGATGATAATTTTATCCATATTATATATTCACATAAACATTCATAATGTGTATTATTAGTACACATACGCTATTTGCGTTGAAGATGAAATCAAATATTGTGCTATATAGTATGTCACTAATGCGAGGGTATTACCATATTTAAAGCGCCGCATAAACCGTTGGTATGCCAATATTGAATCAGATACACAAAATATGAATGTTCCTGATCCGATTAATAATCCAAATGTATTTTTTCCTGATAGCCAAATACCCATCCCCTGCCAGACCATCAATAGTATAATAGACATATATGCCCCGACCGGAATTATAAGTTTGCCAAGGTTGGGCTTTATCATTCGAAATAACCAAATCGCAAATCCAATAAAAGGCAGCAAGGGTAAAATATCCCAATCCATTCCATTATAACTAATAAATGCTGTAAAATAAAAAATATGGCCGACAAGAAAAGTTGCCAAACCCAACTCAAATTTATACCATGGTTTTAAAAGCATAATGTCACCCAACAGAGAAAATATTAACCCCCAAAATATAAAAAATAAAAATCCTTCCAGTTCAATCCCGCTAGTAAACAGTATTGATATTATCAGAATCATTGTTAACGGTTTAAAAATAATAGAAATAACATTGTGATGGTTATAATCCGCCCACAGGTGAATCGTAGCAGAAATGATGATGCCCAGTGTTAACAAAACTATTTAATGGAACTTTTTTGTTTTATCATGTGTTAAATCTACGAAACCTGGGAGGGAGTGCCGTAAGGCATTCCCTCTTTTTTTTAACAAACAGAATCCTTTTATGGATTCAAAACAAAAAGGAGCACGCCATGCGCCTAAATAAAAAAGACGGATTCACACTTGGATTCGTACTCATCGCAGCGTTTGCTGTAATACTGAATGGATTATTAAAACACCAACCGGACAATCCGATTGAACTGGCAGAATCAAGTTCCATGGAAGATACATATCCATACCCATTGGATATTAAATCTTCTAATATTGGAATTACGTTGGAGGACAATCATGGTTTGATATCAGTGGACAAACCAACTCCCACATCCTTCACTGAAGCATTTGCTGAAGCACGAAATTCAAAAGGACCTGGCGCCATTTTTGAATGGAACGGACAATCCTACACCACCAGTTTTGCTGAAGAGATTGTAAAGCCGGGTGAAAAATTAGACTCAACCCAGATTAACATCGTATTGAATAAAATACCTGAGAAATAAGTTAATACCATATAGAGGGGCAAAATTTTGCCCCTCTATAAAATCCAACCTTTATCTATTATATTATATACAATTAGAACCACCACCAAACCAAATATAGTTATAATCGTGATAATGATAGTATTCCCTGATATTTTTTTCATCACTATAGAGGCCATGTTAAATAAACTTGTAATTGTTGGCCTTGAGGAATAACCCCAACAACTAGAGAAGTGGATTGTTTGTAAACCTGTCCAAACCCTCGTCCAACAGCCATTCCCAAGACAGCCCCAAAAATAACATCACTTAAATAATGTTCATTGTCATGAATCCGGCTCAAGCCTGTAACACCTGCCAATATATAGGCAGGAATTCCGATTTTTGACCCATAGATTTCCTGAGCAATGGTTGCGGTTAAAAAACTATTGGATGTATGTCCCGATGGAAACGACCTTTTATTTTTCCCATTTGGTCTATTCCGACCTACACCGAATTTTAATCCGTATGTCAATAACCCATTTGCTACAAATGCAGTGCTTACATATCTTAATTTTTCATTATTATTCTCGGATGTTGCCAATACCCCCCAAAGTAATAATTCCCCACCGATTCCCCAATAATCACCAAAAACTGCCATTTGATGAGGCATGAGTCCATTCTTTTGTGCATAGTCATTGAAGGCGTCATCATATTTATATGCAATTCCCGTACCGATTATGCCGCTGATCAAAAGCCATTGGTTCGTACTATTTGATACTGTTTCCGTAAGGCCATTCTTAAAATAAACGGTCGAACTGGATTGGCCTGCCAAAAATGAACATAAGATTAGAATAATTGATATATACCGCATCGTTGATTTTCCCACACCGGAAATTAACCAAAACTTATAGCATTACCCTTCTACTTTCACTTATGACATCAAACCAAAATTCAATAAGTTTCATCCTCTTTTAAACCGATAAAATTATAATGAACACACATCCATTACGAGAATTAATTAAAAATGCCGAATTACTGTCTGGAATCGCCCAATCATATGGAACACCTACTTATATCTATGTGAAAGGCCAAATTGAGCACAACGTAAATCGATTAAAAAATACCCTCGCCACTTATTTCAATAAATCTCATATCTGTTATGCCGTCAAAGCGAATAGCAATCCACACCTTTTGAGATTGATGAAATCAGTTCACCCTACGTTGGGCGGTGATTGTTCCAGTCCGGGAGAAATATATGCAGCTGAATTATCTGGTATCGATCCAAAAGATTCCATTTATACGGGCAATTATGAATCCAATAGTGATATAACCATCGCACTGGAAAAAGGAGTATATCTTAATTTGGATGATGAAACTTCATTCGATCGTCTATTAAGTGTCGGAATGCCGAAACGCATCTCCTTTAGACTTAACCCTGGATTTGGGAAAGGAACCTATTCACAAATCACCACCGCAGGAGAAAATGCAAAATTTGGCATTCCGGCAGAAAAAATAATCAATGCCTATCAAAAAGCACAGGATGCAGGCATTAGACGATTCGGACTACAATGCATGGCCGGTTCGGGGAATCTGGATGAAGATTACTGGGTGGAATTACTCACAGCCATTTTTTACCATACAAAAAAGATTGAATCTAAATTGGGTATTGCTTTTGATTTTATCAGTATCGGTGGCGGATTAGGAATCCCTTATAAAGATGAAGATACGCCTCTTGATTATGATCGTCTTTTTTCCAAACTATCAAATTTAATGTATCACAATTATCCTGATAAACCATCGGCCCCAGCCCTGTGGGTTGAACCGGGAAAATCATTCATTGGAGATGCCGGGTTTATCCTTTCGCGGGTGACAGGGCTCAAGGAAAGTTATAAAAATTTTGTTGGCATAGATGCAGGCATGGAAACGTTAATGCGGCCCGCCCTATATGGCGCCTATCATCGAATGTTCAAAGTGGGTGAACATGGTATGAACAATGGATCCTACGATTTTACAGGTCCCATTTGTGAGAATACAGATCGTATAGCCATCGCAAGAGAATTTCCTAAAGTGAAAGAAGATGATCTCATCGCTATCATGGATGCAGGTGCCTATGGATATGCCATGTCTCATAATTTTAACACGCGTCCTCGTGCGGCAGAAGTTTTACTGGATGGGAATGCCCACCGTTTGATCCGAAAACGCGAAACAATTGAAGATATTTTTTCCGGGTGTAATGTTTAATCGCTTACCCATTTATATTTTCTTCTATTCAATTGGAATAACTCAAGATATTCCCAAAAGTATTCACCAAATTGAACTTGAGTACAACAATACTTATTATCTTGAACCGGCCTTTAAACCATCAACTGGACCGGCAGGTCCTCTTCAGTCCCGAAGTAAAACACTGACAAAAACCGTATTTGGATATCATCCTTATTGGCAGGGAACCAAATGGCAGGATTATAACTATGACCTCCTTTCGACCATCGCCTATTTTTCTGCAGAGGCCAATGGATCAGGTGAACTGACAAACCTCCATGGATGGCCAGCCACTGACTTGATTAATAAAGCACACGAAAATGGTGTGGAAGTGGTTCTTACGGTTACGCTATTTAATAAAACAGATTTAGAAACATTACTCAGTAATGAGAACAATAGAACCACTTTAATCAATAGCCTTGTGAATCAGGTTAAAAGCGCAAATGGAGACGGTGTTAATATCGATTTTGAAGTTTTCCCTGCTTCTCAAAAATCCAATCTCGTTACCTTTGTTAAAGATTTAAGGACAGCGCTACGAAATGAAATTTCACATGCACAAGTCACATTGGCCACCCCGGCTGTAGACTGGAGCAGTGCCTGGGATTTTAATGCTTTGGCAAACGCCAGTGATGGTTTATTTATTATGGGATATGACTACCATTGGAAAGGCAGTTCCACCACGGGTGCGGTGGCACCCTTAAAAGGCGGTTCATATAATATAACTAACACGGTGAATACATATCTTTCTGCCACAGGTAATAATGCAGATAAAATAATTTTGGGATGCCCTTATTACGGCATCCAGTGGCCCGCAAGTTCTAGTGACAAAGGTGCAAATACGACTGACAATGGCAGTGCCGTTCTTTATAATGATGCAGAATCAAAAGCGCTGTCCTATGGGAAAATATGGGATAGTGATTCTGAAACCCCCTGGTATAGATACCAAAATAATGGGTGGTACCAAACCTGGTATGATGACAGCCTTTCATTATCAAACAAATATGATTTTGCCATTTCAAAAAACTTAGGTGGTGTAGGCATGTGGGCTCTCGGTTATGATAGTGGGTATGATCAACTTTGGAATGCATTAAAAACAAAGTTAGCTGAAAAAACCGCCCCTTCTACTCCTATTAACATATCAGTTACGAATATGGGGATGGGGATTGTAGCCATTGATTTTACCGGTTCTCAATCAGCCACATCATTTCAAATACAACGGGTTTTTCACAATTCCACCCAAACAAAAGATTTAGGTACTTTTACCGCTTCACCTTCACCCATTTTACTACAAAGCTTAAGCCCAGACGAACCCTATTATATAAAAGTCCGCGCCATAAATGACTATGGGAATAGTGATTATACTGAAGTGTTGGGTGTGGTCTCCTCATCCAGTATGCCCAAAGTGTTAATTGTGAACGGATTTGATCGGGTAACAGGAACAAATAATACCTTTGATTTTATCCGTCAACATGGCGATGCAATTCATCAAAGCAGCTATCTTTTTGACTCTGCAAATAATGAAGCTATTATTTCAGGCAAGATTATTTTAACCGATTATTCCATTGTGGATTGGATTTTGGGTGAAGAGGGTACCGCCACATCTACTTTTTCAGAAAAAGAACAGTCAATTCTAAAAGTATTTCTTAAAAGTGGCGGACGGTTATTTGTGTCCGGCTCAGAAATTGGTTATGACCTTTCAGAAAAAGGCAATGTTCCTGATCAACTTTTTTATGATAAATTTTTAAAGGCGGAATATTTAACTGACGCCGCCGCCGGCAAGCAAGGCACCTATGACGCAACCGGGGTCTCGGGCACTTTCATGGATGATATTTCCTTTTCTTTCGATAATGGATCTAATGGGACTTATGATGTTGATTGGCCGGACGGTATAAAACCTGTTAGTAATGCTGAGACCATTTTAAAATTTGATAATGTAGATTATGAATCAAGCGGTGGTGCTGGTGTTGCCTTTTTAGGAGGATTTGATGGTAGCCCAATTTCAGGTGGATTGGTTTATTTAAGTGTGGGGTTTGAAACCATTTATCCTGATGAAAAAAGAGAAGAGATAATGGCAAGAATTTTGGAATTTTTAGATGGACCCATTGCTGCAGTTGGGAATGAAATCAATACAATTCCTAAAAAACTCAATATATCATCTCTATATCCAAATCCATTTAACAAATCTATATCTATTGAATTTCAGGTGTTTGATCATTCGACTGCAGCTTTTTTAACAATTACAAATATCATGGGTAGAGAAATTGTCAAATTATCTATCCAGCCATTAGCGGCCAAAATACAAAAGTTTAATTGGAATGGATTGTTCTCCAATGGCTTACAGGCACCATCCGGTATTTATATTGCCAAACTTTCCCAGGGAGATCAACTCGTAACAAAGAAATTTACATTATTGAAATAATGAAAAAACTATCCCTCTTTTTTATACTTATCTTTGTTGGATGTACCACCGCCCCCACATCCATCCATCAAACTCAATTGGAAAAGAAAAAAAATCAAACTTCATCCAATTTATCCAATGTCAAAGTCGGGCTGGACGTATTATTAGATGATCGATTGGAACTGATTCAAAATAAATCTATCGGACTAGTTACCAATCAGACCGGCGTCGATGGAAACGGCACTCCCAATTACGAACGATTTATGGCTTTAGATGATGTGACATTGAAAATCATTTTCTCCCCAGAACATGGCCTTTTCGGTGAAGCGGTGGCAGGTGAAAAAGTACAATATAATGGCCAAATGAAATCACTTCCAAAAGTGGTTAGTCTATACGGTAAGAATCGGAAACCAACAAAAGAGCAATTAGCAGATCTGGACATTATTATTTATGATATCCAAGATATTGGCGCGCGGTTCTATACCTATATATCAACGATGGGTTTGGTGATGGCAGCGGGGGCAGAAGCAGGAATTCAGATAATTGTATTAGACCGACCCAATCCAATAACCGGTAATCAGGTAGAAGGTCCTATCTTAAACTTGAACAATCAATCATTTGTGGGTTATTACCCTATCCCCATTCGTTATGGATTAACCGTGGGTGAATTGGCTAAAATGATTGTCGGAGAAAAATGGATTGATTTGATACCAGATTTACTTGTTATTCCTGTAGAAAACTTAAAAAATACTTTGTGGTTTGATGAAACAAATTTACCCTGGATAAAACCGTCTCCCAATATACCCGATTTAGAAACCGCCATCATTTATCCGGGCATGTGTCTATTGGAAGCAACCAATTTGAATGAAGGACGTGGAACCTATAAACCATTTAAACAGTTTGGTGCGCCATGGATTGATAAACAAGAATTGTCAATCGCCCTGAACAATTTAAATCTATCCGGAGTCACTTTTAAGCCAGTAAGTTATACACCTATTTCGATTAAAGGAATGTCTAATAACCCACGGTTTAAAGATGAAAAATGTGAAGGGGTAGAATTGATTTTGACTAATCGAAACGCATATAATAGCGTGGATATCGGCATTGCCGCATTAAAAACAGTGAAAAATCTATATCCTGAGAAACTTAGATTTAATAATGATTGGATGGACAAACTCTGGGGGAAATCCGGGCTATCCGATCAATTATTAAATGATAGTAAAGTTGAAATGAATTCAATTCATTTTCATAACACTTCAACAAAATACCGGCTTTATGACTAAAAGACTATTACCGATTTTTCTGGTGTTCATTCTTGGATGTACCCACACGCCTTCTATTTATAAAGAGCAGGGTAAACAATCTGTAAAATCAAATATTCAAGATATTATCGATTCATCTGGATTATCCACCAATATGGGGATAAAAATTGTTTCCTTAAAAACAAATAAAACACTCTATGAGCTCAATGCCAATTCATTATTTAATCCTGCCAGTAATACAAAGATTTATACCTGTCTCGCGGCGATTTCCTTTTTAGACACTAATTATAAATTCAGGACAGAGGTTTATAGAGATGAAGATACAATTTACCTTGTGGGCGGCGGTGATCCCGATCTTACCTTAGAAGAATTAGATTCGCTCGCAGAGGCAGTATCTTCACAAATAAAGGGTATCCATAAACTGGTGATTGATGATACACGATTAGACTCCACTCTTTATGGCGAAGGCTGGATGTGGGATGAAGGTGCATGGTGGTATTCAGCAGAAATCAGCGCCCTATCTGTAAATGACAATTGTGTGGATTTTATCATAACTCCGGGGGAAAAGGGTGCGCCTGCTATTATAAAAACAAATCCAAGTTCAGACTACTATCAAATTTCTAATACATCTTTAACTGTAAATGATACCACTGGATTTCAAAAATTTAAAATTGATCGAGATTGGAGAAATCAAGTTAACCAATTCACGATTGTTGGAAATATCATGGACACCACATCGGCAGATACCATTTATCGGAATATTCACAATCCATCTTATTATGTGGGCACTTTATTAAAAGAATCTCTCAAAAGTAACGGTATTTCGATTCAGGAGATGAGTAGGGGGAAACGACCATCCACTGCAAAACGGATTGGATATCATGAATCAAAATCTTTAATTCATTCCTTGCAAAACCTCATGGTAGAAAGTGACAATCTCTCTGCTGAGTTATTGGTAAAAACCATTGGTTTTGAATCAACAAAAATGCAAGGAAATTGGAATAACGGATTATTCGCAGTGAAAACTTTTTTAAATGATGATGTGGGGATTGACACAACCAAATTGGCATTGAAAGATGGGTCCGGAATCACACGTTACAACTATTCAAGCGCAAACCATTTTATCCAATTGTTATCCTGGGCTTATCATCAACCAGCGGTTCGGGATATTTTTATCAATACCTTACCCGTTGGTGGACTAAATGGCACAATAACAGACCGAGCATTGCCATCCAGAGTTCGTGCAAAAACTGGATCCCTCTCCGGTGTAAGTACGCTATCAGGATATGTATTTACTCACAGTGGACATCCCATCGTTTTTTCCATTTTAATGAATGGATTTACCGGCTCATCTAAACCATATCGGGATCTACAGGATAATATTGTTCAATATCTTGAAAGGTTATAATGGTCCGTTATTTTCTTATCCTTTCTCTTTTATTTTTTTCAGCATGCTCACAAAAAGTAAACCAAAGTCCTTACGTCATTGTATTAGGCATCGCACAAGATGGGGGTGTCCCCCACGCGAGCTGCAGTAAATCATGCTGTATCAATCGATGGGATAAACCAGAAAAAAAAGTAATGGTCACATCTCTGGGGATTGTAGATCCCAATACCAACGAAACTTGGATGATTGATGCCACCCCTGACTTCCCCAAACAGTTTGAATTATTAACGCAAAATAACCAAGAGAAGCTGAAAGGTATTTTTCTCACCCACGCCCATATGGGGCATTATACTGGATTGATGCATTTAGGACGAGAAGTAATGGGTGCAAAATCTATCCCAGTCTATGCCATGCCGAGAATGAAAAAATATTTATCATCCAATGGACCCTGGAGCCAACTCGTCATCCTTGACAATATTGTGCTTAACAAACTGAAAAATGGTAAAAAAGTGAAACTCAATAAACGAATGTCCATTACACCATTTCTCGTACCCCATCGAGATGAATATTCAGAAACAGTTGGTTATAAAATCCAAGGCCCTGATAAATCTTTAATTTTTATTCCAGATATTGATAAGTGGGAAAAGTGGGATAAAGATATTGTAAATATTGCTTCTGAAAATGACTATGCACTTATTGACGGTTCATTTTATACTGCGAACGAATTACCCGGTAGGGATATGTCAGAAATACCTCACCCATTTATAATTGAAAGTATGGCGAAATTCAAATCACTTTCGAATAATGATAAATTTAAAATCCATTTTATCCATTTGAACCATACTAACCCTGCATTGACAAATAATTCCAATGCTCAAAACCAAATTAAAAATACGGGTTTTAACATAGCACAGAGAGGACAAGCCTTCAAGCTATAAGAATTGAATGTAATGAAAAAGTTAATAATTATACTAGCTCAAACAACATTGTTATGGATGATTGGGTGCGATTCAAAACCAATTACTGATGATTTGGGTTTGGTCCCTTTACCTTCTTCAATTTCAATAGCAAAAAGGCAAACGTTAATAAATAGCCAATGGGCTATTACCCAAAATGATAGACATAAAGATCTTAATTCACTAAAAGAAATATTATCGGAAAATCTTTATTCTGATTATGGATTATTAGTCTCAGATTTTTCCAGTAAAACAATCAACTTGAATGTAATTGAAGATAATAATTCCTATGGTGAAGAAGGATATCATTTAAGTGTTAGCGATCAGACAGTACAAATCAATGCAGGAACACCAAATGGTATCTTCTATGGGATTCAAACATTTCGCCAGTTATTGGACTCTGGTAAAAAATCTAATCAGGATATTCAAATTAATCAAATTGAAATCAAAGATAACCCGCGATTTAAATGGCGAGGTATGCACTTGGATGTTGGACGCCACTTTTTCGATATTGGATTCGTTAAACGATACATTGATTACATTGCCATGCATAAAATGAATATTTTTCATTGGCATCTTACTGAGGATCAAGGATGGCGTGTTGAAATTGATGCTTATCCAAAATTAACGAATATCAGCGCTTTCCGCGATGAATCATTAATCGGCCATTATAGTGATAAACCACATCAATACGATGGAAAACGATATGGAGGGTATTATACGAAAGAAGAAATGCGGGAGGTCGTCGCTTATGCACAAAAGCGTTATGTCACCGTAATCCCTGAGATAGAAATGCCAGGCCATACTAGCGCGGTCCTCGCCGCTTATCCAGAGTTATCATGCACTGGAGAACCACATTCAGTAGCCAAGCTTTGGGGAGTACATAAAGAAGTCTTTTGTGCCGGAAAAGAATCTACATTTGAATTCTTGGAAACCGTTCTAACAGAAGTGGCTGAAATCTTCCCGGGCCCATATATTCATATTGGTGGCGATGAATGTCCCAAGGAAAATTGGAAGGAGCATGATCTTGATCAACAACGTATCGCAGCTGAAGGATTACATGATGAGCATGAACTCCAAAGTTATTTCATTAAACGAATTGAAGGTATTTTGAATGGCCTTGGGAAACGGCTGATCGGCTGGGATGAAATCCTTGAAGGTGGTCTAGCCCCGGGAGCAATCGTTCAGTCTTGGCGAGGCATGGATGGCGGCATTGCTGCAGCCAATGCTGGTCACGAAGTTATCATGTCCCCTACCTCTCATGCATACTTTGACTATTATCAATCTGAAGATAAAGAGAATGAACCATTGGCTATCGGCGGATTTCTTTCTTTAGAAAAAGTTTATAGATTCGAACCTGTCCCTGACAATATTGATCCGGATAAACAAAAATACATTTTGGGCGGACAAGGGAATGTTTGGACCGAGTATATCAGTACACCAGAAAAGGTTGAATATATGGCCATGCCTCGTATGAGTGCCATGGCAGAAGTTTTATGGTCCCAAGCAAAAGGTCGGGACTATGAGAGTTTCACCTTAAGGATGGAATGGCAATATAAACGACTCGACCGCATGAAGGTCAATTATCGGAAACCTGATTAAATGTAATAGGAACAATCACCACCTATACTTTTGGTTTAATCATTATAACCAATTTTTCAACTGTAAATACAATAAGCACATTAATTATTACCGCTATTCCAATATACCAAGTCCATACAACACCAACATGTTTTAAATAAAAGACGATCAATAAACTAGAAATTAGCCCGACTATTAAACTGACTGGATGGATATCCCTTTTGATTTTACTGAGCAAAAACAATCCCAGTAATCCCCCATATGTAAATGATGCGATTTGTAATCCTATAATAACAATTGCAGAATCACTTTCATCAAACAGGAGTGCAATGGCTATCAACACTATCCCCCATATGAAACTAACCATTTGAGATTTTTTGATGGATTGATTCCCGCCCAACCAATCCGTGATTGTAGATGCGGCCAACGAATTTATGGATGAACTTAAAGTGGACATGGCTGCAGAAAGAACACCTGCTAATAATACGCCCTTCAATCCAATGGGAAGATAGTTCACAATGAATGAGGTGAATTCCCGATCCCGCTCCATTTCCACACCGCCCATTAAAAGATAGATTAGCGATCCTGCCATTAAGAATACGCTAAATTGTAGAAATACAAATATTCCACTCCCAACCATGGCCTTACGAGCAGCAGACAAGTTCTTTGTCCCCAAAACACGCTGGACCATCATATAATCCACACCATGGGAAGAAAATGAAAGTAATACACCACCTACAATTGCACTGATAAAATAATAAGGGTCTTTAATCAAATCACCCTGCCAATTGAAAACGGATAATTTCCCTTCTACCGATAATGTTGAAATCGCCTCAAATAAAGATTGATCCAAAAGGTTCAATACAATAATTATGGATGCAATTCCGCCAAATAAATAGAGAATGAATTGGATACTATCCACCCATACAACGGTTCGAATTCCACCATAAAGTGTATATATAAGCGTAACAACGCCAATCATAATCACGGCCATTGGTAGCGTCCACCCTGTGATGACCTGGACCACAACTGCCGTTGCCAAAAATCGTACACCATCAGCTAAAATCCGCGTAATTAAAAATACGCCAGAGGCGACTTTCTGCATATCCGGACCAAATTTTTGTCCAATAATTTCATAGATCGACGTCACCCCTGAATTGAAATATTGGGGCAGTAATATTAGACTCACCAAAATTCGACCCAAGATATATCCAATGGCAAGTTGAAGAAAAAACCAATCTCCTCGATATGCCAACCCTGGTATACTGATAAAGGTAAGAACAGATGTTTCTGTCGCAACGATTGATAACATGGCTACCGGCCAGGGCAGATTCCTTCCGCCTAAAAAGTAATCTTCCGATGATTCGTTAAATCGACTCTGCCAGATACCATAAAGTGAAAATCCCACCAAAAAAATGAATATAATTGTTAAGTCAATCCAATGCATAAGCCTACTCCTTCATTGGATGAAATGAATAAAATAGCACACCATCAAATAAGGGACCATTCTCTCTAAAATAATAATCCATAAAATCTATATTGACTGTTTTTTCATATTCAGACGACGCATGGATAATATTTTTTTGATCAATAATCATCCCTTCATGTGCTACAACTAAGCCCATTTTAAAATAGGTTTTTTTGACAAATGCAACTCCTGCTACATGGGGTAATTTTTGGAGAATTTCCTGAGTAATATTATTACTGGGAATATATTGAATCGACGTCGATTTCTCCCACCCAAGATCGAGAAACTCTTTTCCGTCTTCCTTGCGGTTCAAAATAATTTCCACTGATTCCAATTGTTCAACGCCAACCAACTCGTTTGTAATATTAACCGTAGAAGAATTTTCCTGAATTCGATCTGTTGTATAATGCCACCGTGTTTTATAAGTTGGGTTTCCATCTTTATAATGAATGGTAATCATAGATTCTTTTGCTTCACCCCATGATATGCTTTGAGAAAACGCTAAGCTTGTGAGAATGTGGGCCGTACAATCGGAGACATCCAGACGAATGATTGGATCAGGGTCTGGCGCCACTTCTTCACCCAATTTAAAAATTTCATATGGCTTCCCTACTTGCCATTGTGCAAATGCCTTTAATCGATCATGGAAATCAGGGTAATGTGAATGGAATTTTGGTAAAATCTTGGTGATTTGATCTTGAGATAACGTCCAAGGTTTTGGCAGCGTATTTACCCAATCGTTCGTATTTGAACAACTCAGTAAAAGGAAAAAGAGAAAAGGAAGAAGGAATTGTTCTATGGACCATCTTCCATCACCCATACCCCATTTCACTCCCATTCTCTTCTCCATTTAAGGTTAGGGTTTTTCTCTACAATTCCCACTGATTTATAAACTTCTGAATGAATTTTCTGGCGCCAATCAAAATACTTTGGGTCTTTATAAGATCGGTTGGGATGCACGGCATTGGTCAATAAAATAACAAACATATCGTTTTCAGGATCTATCCACAATGAAGTACCCGTATATCCAGTGTGACCAAAACTATTGTCACTTAAGAAAACACCGCCGGAAGCTTTACCGTCAGGACTATCCCAGCCAAGGCAACGAGAACTCTCTTCCACTACATTGGCCCGGGTTGTAAAAAGTTTAACTGTTTCCTCTTTAAAAACCCGTTTCCACCCATACTTTCCACCATTCAGCATCATCTGAGAAAAAATAGCCAAATCACTGGCTGTGGAAAATAATCCTGCATGGCCAGCCACTCCCCCAATGCTGTGGGCATTTTCATCATGGACTTCTCCATGGATTAATCCCGTTCTGTATCCTTCGGATATTTCTGTTGGTACAATGCGATGTCGTTTTTCTGATGGTGGATTGTAGAAGGTTGTATTCATTCCTAATGATTGAAAAATAAGAGAATCCACCAATTTATCCAGGGAAACACCACTCACTTTTTCTAATAGTTTTCCTAGTGTAATTAATCCCACATCTGAATATTTAGTTTCTTCCTCCAATTGTAAAATAGGCTCCGTATTAAAGACGCTGTCTATCCGAACTTTATAATCTGTATCCATTAAAAAATACTGTTTAAAGGGTGGCAAGCCGGCAGTATGAGTTAACAAATGCTTAATAGTAATTTCATTTTTCTGTTTATAATATTTTGATTGTTTTCCTCTAAATGATGGTAGGTATTTAACCACCTTGTCGTCAAGAGATATCTTTTTCTCGTCCACCAACTTTATTACAGCAGACGTTGTGGCAATGACTTTTGTAATTGATGCTAAATCAAAAATATCTGACTTTCGAGTTGCACGTTTTTTATCGTATGTATGGTAACCGACTGCATCGTGTAAAAATATTTTTCCACCCTTACCCGCAATCAACACACCCCCAGGCCAGGCAGAATCTGCTATTGCTTGATTCAATAATATTTTAACTGAGTCTTTATTGACTGAAATTTCTGAAGGCCGGATGCGCTGGAGCGTCGTCCCCGGTTTCCATTTGGATGCTCTATTCGGCCATGTATTAGCTTCGATATTAATTCCTGAACCATTTTTGGCAATGCCCGGTATGGTCACAGGTAAAATGCCCGTAATATCAGCCTTCCCTTTGATCGCATTGGCCGCTGCTGTCTGGAGGATACCACTACTTTTGTATGCACAAATATATACAGGTGCATTTGGGAAATCCTGAATGAGGTATGGACTACCAAAACTGGTGACGATTACATTTTTGCATTTTTCAATGAGCTGATTGACAAACTGCGATTCAACTTTGGGCAAAAATATTTCATCTTTATTCTCGGTGGGATTGGCAAATGCATTGAGGAAAACCAACCCATCATTTGGGATTTGACCCAGAATATGATTGGCCACAATAGCACTGTCTGATTTATCAATTTGAAAGGATATCACTTTGCGTCCATTGGCTTTTAGCTGTTTTGTAAAGCTACTTTCTTTGTGATTATTCTCTCCATCGTATAAATCAACAACATAAAGTATTTCATCGATTCCCGGACTTAGGGGAAGAAGGTCTCCTTCATTTTTTACCAGTGTGATCGCACGCGTAGCCATTTCTTTCGCCATTTTGAAATTCGCAACCCGGCCCATTGATCGGTGAGTATCATTCATGGAAATATTTCTATTTTTAGGTAGTCCCAACCGCTCCTTCATTCTTAGCACTTTTAAAGCAGAGTCATTAATTCGGTTTTCAGATATTATACCATCAATCACCGCATTTTCAATTGTGTCTATTGACTTTTTCAAATCCATATTTTGAATAATTATATCCGATCCTGCTTTCACTGTTTCAATCAATGCATAGTCACTAGAGTATTTTTTTACAATGCCGCCCATCCGCATGGCATCCGTAATAATGACACCCTTAAACCCCATGCGTTTCCGTAGAATATCCTGCATCCAGAATGAAGATAAAGTTGCAGGATCTTCAGCATTAGGTTGATAGTCAGGCGCATTCACATGGGCAATCATGACCGCATCCACCCCTGCATCTATGGCTCGCTGGAATGGGGGAAGTTCGACTGACCACAATCGAGAAGAATCACTGGGGATTTGAGCCAGGGACGAATGGGAATCGGTCTCCGTGTCTCCATGCCCGGGAAAATGTTTTGCTGTAGCTAACATCCCATTATCATGAAGCCCTCGAATAAATTCAACGGAATATCGAATCACTGAATCGGGATCTTCACCAAATGAACGGGTATTGATAATTGGATTTTTGGGATTATTATTCACATCCACCACTGGAGAAAGACTAAAATGAATCCCCACTGCCCGAGATTCTTCAGCAGAAATTCGCCCTGCCTCATAAGCATATTTTGGATTGCCCGTCGCTGCGATGGCCATCATGGGTGGCAATGTCACTGCTCCGGGATAGCGGCGTCCCAATCCCGATTCAATATCAGCATCCACCAAAATTGGAACCTTAGATTTGGATTGCATGTCATTGAGCATAGTCAAAGCACTTCCTGCATCGCCAAACCAAATATGAAGAACCCCAATCCCATCCGATTCAATGTAGCTTTGGATTTCATTCCACTTGGCACTTTCATAATTCATAAATCTCATATTCATACTGACCACCATCATTTGTGCGATTTTTTCTCGAAGTGTGAGTTTTTTGAGGGTGGATTCTGCCCAGGATTTTTTTGATGTAAATTGTCCAGGGCCTGCGCAGGCAGAAAATAAGAGGGCTAAACAAATTAAAATTTTCCGGATAATCATAGCATAAAAATTAACTGAACTTCGCCCATAAGTCTTTAACTTTTATTTCTATAAATGATGAATTCCACAACCAATGATATAAAAACAATGATCGGCCAAATGATAATGGTTGGCCTCCGCGGGACTTCTCCGGATGATGCAAAATATTTTTTTCAACCCCTCAATGGATTCACCATTGGTGGTGTTATACTCTATGATCAAAATGTGACCACATCACCTCCATCATCTCATAATATCCTCTCACCGGAACAAGTTAAAGACTTCAATGAAGCTCTCCAGTCATTCAGCCCTACTCCATTACTCATTGGTATAGATCAAGAAGGAGGGCAGGTCAATCGGCTAAAAGAATCTTATGGTTTTCCTCCTTCAAAAAGCTGGGCCGAACTGGGCCGAATAAATGACATTGAAGAGACCCAGTCCCATTCAAATAATATGGCCTCTACATTATCCGATCATGGCTTTAATCTAAATTTCGCACCAGTTCTGGACCTATCCGTGAATCCAGATAGTTTTATTGCAAAAAAGGAGCGTTGTTTTTCAAGTGATCCTAAAAATATTATCATCCATTCAGAAATTTTTATGAAGGCTCATTTGGATAAAAATGTGGTTCCTGTCTGCAAGCATTTTCCGGGACAAGGCAGCGCCGGTGGAGATACCCATGAAGGAATTGCGGATGTGACAGAAACTTGGTCAGAAACAGAATTAATACCCTATCAAACATTGATTGATAATGATTGTATTCCCGCCATCATGACCTCCCATCTTTTTCATAAAGGATTGGACCCAGAACTGCCAGCGACTCTTTCATCCAAAATATTAACTGATTTACTTCGTAATAAAATGGGGTTTGACGGTGTCATTATTAGCGATGATCCCCAGATGGGTGCCATTGCAAACCACTATGATCTAAAAACGGTCCTTCAACGCATAATTTATGCCAGTGTGGATATATTTTGTTTTGGGAATAATCTCATTTATGATCCATCCATTGTACAAAAAATCCATTCTACCATTGTTGAATTATTGGATGAAGGGTCAATCGCAATCGCACAAATCGAAAATTCTTATAAACGGATTATGAATTTAAAAACAAGGATTGGATTGTTATGAAGGTCATTGGTATAGACGGCGGCGCCACCAAAGTATCCGGCGGAGTTGTAGAAAAAATCAATGCCAACTCCTTTAAGTTGATCAGCCCTGCCGTGAATATAAAATATGCTGAACATCCGAATTTTAACGCTGATTTTTCACCGCTCTCACTTGATTCACAATTTGAAAAAGAAACCAGCTCAATTGAGAAGCAACAAGGATCAGTTTATATAGAATGTGTTTTGGATATAATTCGATCACTAACTGAATCCGAATCATTCAGAGTCGCCATCGCCATGCCTGGCATCAAAACAAATGACGAACGCGGAATTGCGGCCATGGCAAATGGCCCCCGAATCCCCAACTTTTGTGACCAAATCGGAAAAGCACTCAATCTTGAACATTCCATTCAACGATTGGAAAGCGATGCAGATATGTGTTCATGGGGCGAGGAGTATGCTGAGAATGGTGCACTGCGGAATGTTGATAATGCATACTATCTCGGGGGCGGTACGGGTACTGCCGACGGGTTGAAACTTAATGGTGAACTTATTCCATTTGACGATGGATCAAATTGGATAGCAAAATCCTTTGAATTAAAAATGTTTGATGGACATTCTTTGGAAAAGTATGCATCCATGGGTGGGATCAATCAACTAAGGGGTTCTATATCTGATTCTAAAATAGGAAACGTTTTAGGACGCCTACTTTTTGAACGTATTTCAACGATTCACTCTGGGTGGAATAATCAATTTCAAGTAGGACGTGATCTTCAGACGGACCATCCATATATCAATACGCTACTGGACCGTATTATCATTGGCCAGCGCCTGTCCCAATTCCTTCAATCGATAGATGGTCATGCCATCTATCAAGCGTTAATAAACGAATTAGGGCACCAATGTTCAAATGCTGCTGATGCGATTTCGGATCATTATCTGATTAACGACAAATTCAATAAAGAATATATTGTCATGTCCAATCTAAGAGCCGCACCGATAATCGGCCTGGGTGCAAAAGTATGGATGACCCAATGTTGACGCCTGGTATAATCCCCAACAAAGAGCCTATGATCCGTGTGGGACTCATTTTGCCTGAAGATGATATTAAATCTATCCATATTTCATTTTCTGATTCCCAATGTTTTGAAATTGAAATAGGAAACCGGTTACATCCTTCATGTAAAAATAATAATCAAATAAATTTGAACTTAGTGAATGGGGATCTGGTCATTCCTGAACTTGAATTTGAAAATTCATCATTTAAAATAATTCCATCCATTCCCCATGAAAACCCTTTTGTCACATTGAATGGTGTTCCCGCTGGCCGGGGTTTCCATTGGGAGAAAAAAATAAACTCATCCTATTGGGGTGCACTTGAGTTTAAGGTTAAAAATGGTAAAATGATTTGCGTCAATGAATTGCCATTGGAGTATTATTTAAAATGTGTAGCCACTTCCGAAATGAGTGCACAATGCCCACCGGAATTTTTAAAGGTCCAGACCATTGTGGCTCGATCCTGGCTATTGGCAAATATTGAGCAAAAACATCGTCATCTCGGTTTTGATATTTGTAACGATGATTGCTGCCAACGGTATCAGGGAATGGCTAATTGCACCGAGGCCTCAATCAAAAGCGCCAATGATACTTTCGGCCAAGCAATCATGTTTGAGAATAAAATTTGCGACGCTCGTTACTCAAAATCCTGTGGTGGCATTACCGAAGATTATAAGCATGTTTGGAAAGGTGATCCAGTCCCCTATTTGATCTCAATTAAAGATGTAAATGAATCGAACACAGACTTTTGTAGTCCAGAAATTGTTCCAGAAGAAACGCTGAAAAACTATATTGGGGATGTAGATGAAAAAGGAAAATACTTCCGATGGACCTACAAAGCGACCCAGAGCGAATTGATACAATCATTAAAGGAAAAAAGGAATGTGATTGCAGAAAATATTCTGAATCTGTACCCAGTTAAATCGGGGGAATCCGGTCGAATCATAGACTTAACCTTTGATTATGAAGATGAAAATGGGCAGTCTCAATCAATTCAAATCCAATCAGAATATGAAATTCGCAATATCATGTCTCCATCTTTTTTGTTTAGTTCTGCATTTACGATTCAAAAAAATGATAAAAGGAATTTCATACTCCATGGTAAAGGTTGGGGCCATGGAGTTGGACTCTGCCAAATTGGTGCTTTGGGAATGGCGATCTCCGGTAAATCATCAGAAGAAATATTAGACCATTATTATCCCGACACCAAATTAAAAAAGATATACTCATTATGACACAATACTCAAAAAACAATCCTTGGTCCTGGGTTCCTTCCCTTTATTTTGCAGAAGGGCTTCCGTATGCAATGGTGATGATTGTTTCGGTTATTATGTACAAAAATCTAGGTTTTACCAATACCGATATTGCACTTTATACCAGTTGGCTTTATTTGCCATGGGTGATTAAACCACTTTGGAGCCCTGTTGTTGATATACTCCGTACCAAGCGATTTTGGATTGGCACCATGCAGATATTTATTGGTGCAGGATTGGCTGGTGTGGCTTTCACCATTCCCACATCCGACCCATTAAAATACACCATGGCTTTTTTATGGTTAATGGCATTCAGTTCGGCCACCCATGATATTGCCGCAGATGGATTTTATATGCATGCCCTTTCGTCTCATGATCAAGCCTGGATGATCGGCATTCGAAATACATTTTACCGGTTTGCCATTTTATTTGGTCAGGGACTGTTGGTAATGATCGCAGGAAAATTAGAAATATGGACAGGAAATGTGACTACTGCTTGGTCAGTTACATTTGGCCTATTGGGTGGATTATTTATCATCTTTTCAATTTATCATCATTGGATGCTTCCTCTCCCCAAATCAGATCAACCGCATCCAAACCCAAGCCTGTCGGAAACCGTGCGTAATTTTATCAATGTGTTTATTTCTTTTTTCAAAAAACCCAAAATGGGTATTGTCATTATTTTTATTCTATTATACAGGTTTGGGGAAGCACAACTTGTTAAAATAGCCCCTTTATTTATGCTAGATTCAATTGAAGCCGGTGGGCTTGGTTTGACAACGATAGAACTCGGGTTTGCCAGCGGGACAATTGGGACGATTATGCTCACCATCGGTGGAATTATGGGCGGTTTTTTTGCAGCCAAACATGGGTTAAAAGTTTGGATTATTTGGATGGCCCTGGCCATGAAACTTCCAGATATTGTTTATGTTTTTATGGCGGGAACCCAACCGGAAAGCTATCTCCTCATCAATATTTTTATTGCCATCGAGCAGTTTGGTTATGGGTTTGGCTTTACGGCCTATCTGTTATTTATGATGATGGTTTCTGATGGGGAAAATAAAACGGCCCACTATGCTATTTGCACAGGATTTATGGCATTGGGAATGATGATCCCCGGTATGTTTAGCGGCGCGCTTCAGGAATCTATCGGATATTACCATTTCTTTATATGGGTAATGGTTGCTACAATTCCGGGACTCATACTGATTAAATTTCTCCCTATTGATTCCAATTTTGGGAAAAAGGAATAATATATTATGACTGAAAAGCAAGATAGACTTATTTCCCTCGATGCATTCCGCGGTGCCACCATCGCTTTAATGATCTTGGTGAACACCCCCGGTACCTGGGGCCATGTCTATGCGCCCCTACGCCACGCCCAATGGCATGGGTGCACACTTACGGATTTAGTCTTTCCATTTTTTCTATTTATCATCGGCGTTTCTATGCGATTCTCTTTTGAAAAATATGAATTCTGTAAATGGGGACCCTTATTCAAAAAAGTGGTTTGGCGCACCATTACAATTTTTACCATTGGATTACTTCTGAACGCGTTTCCCTTTGTCCGACAGGATTGGGACTGGTCCCACTTCAGGATTATGGGCGTCCTCCAGCGGATCGCTTTGGCATACATCATGGCCAGTTTTATTGTTGTTCGGGCAGATATTATAGGTATCGTCAAAATTTCACTGGGATTATTATTTGGATATTGGATTCTTCTCATGGGATATGGCTGGTATTCCGGACTTGATCCATATGCCCTTAAATCCAATTTGATCCTAATCGTGGATGCTTATATCTTTGGAGAAAACCACCTTTACGGCGGCACGGGGATTCCATTTGATCCGGAAGGGCTGCTCAGCACCATCCCCTCTATTGTGACCGTTTTAATCGGATTCCTGGTAGGTACCATGATTAAAACAGCGGAAGATCATAAAGATAACACCCAGCGAATGGCTGTATTAGGAGCGCTCCTAATTATTTTTGGCTGGGGGTGGGGATTTGTTTTTCCAATCAATAAACAACTTTGGACTAGTTCTTATGTATTATATACCAGCGGGATTGCAACGGTTGTGTTGGCTGGGTTGATCTGGCTCGTAGATGTCAAAGGGCTAAAAACATGGACAAAACCATTCGTCATTTTTGGCGCTAACGCTATTTTTCTCTATGCCGCTTCCAGCATCTGGGCAAAGATTTTGTTAAAGATTAGGTTTGAGTTAGATGGCAAAATGATTTCCGGTTATGGCTATCTGTATCAAACCGTTTTTCAGCCCTTCGCCGGGGATTTGAACGGATCTTTCCTATTCGCCCTGTTTCATGTATTCATGTTTTGGCTCATCCTCGCCTGGATGTATCGTAAAAAAATATTTATAAAAATTTAACCTATAGACGTAGCATGCTAGATCTCTACAATTAATAAACTATTTTTTCGAATACATACTATCAATCAAATCTTGATTGTTCGTAGTCACCACTTTCCGTTTCACTTTTAAAGTGGGTGTTACCTCATCTTTGTCCTGGTCGAGCTCTTCTTCCAAAATTCGGAATTTTTTAATGGACTCATAAGATGCTAATGCACTATTCTTTTCTTTGACAACATGATTAAGCAAATCGATCACTTCATCTTTTTTCGTTAAGTCACCCAAATCTTGATAGAGAATTTTCCGGTCTCGGGCAAATTTGGTAATCTCATCTTCATCCAGTGTAACCAACATGGTTAAATAGGGTTTCTTATCACCAATAACCATCGCTTGGGAAACATAGGGACTTGTCTTCATTAAGTTTTCGATATTTTGAGGTGCTACATTTTTACCACCGGCAGTAATGATAATATCTTTTTTTCGATCGGTAATGAACAAATACCCTTCTTCATCAATATGGCCCACATCACCTGTGTGTAGCCAGAATCCACCTTCCCCATCTGGCTTTAATAGTTCATTGGTTGCTTCCTCATTTTTATAATAGCCTTGGATATTTTGATCCCCGCGGCAACAGATTTCACCATCATCCATAATTTTTATTTCGGTACCTTCTATGGGTAATCCCACAGAACCAATTTTGGTTTTTCCCTCAGACTGAGTGGTAATGACTCCTGATGTTTCCGTCATCCCATAGGCTTCATATACCTCCAGCCCCACCCAATTGAAAAAGTGAATAATTTCTTTAGAAATGGGTGCCGCCCCCGTAAGCATACAGCGAATATTTCCACCGAAAATATCTTTTATTTTATCTAAAATCAAAAACCGGGCTATTCTTGTTTTTAATCTTAGCCAAACGTGCGAATTCACACCAGCAATCTTGTTATCACTGGTGGCTTTCCCTACTCCAATTGCCCAGTGATATATCTTTTTTTGCAACCAGGTGGCGTCACCAATCCCTGTCATAATTTTGGCATAAAACTTTTCCCAAACTCTGGGTGTACCAAACACAACTGTGGGACCTGTCTGACGAATATTCTGGGGCATATCTTCAATACTCTCAGCAAAAGCGGCGGCATGACCAGAGATAAACCGAATAAAATGGCCCACCAATCGTTCAGCAATATGGGCCATGGGTAAAAAACACACATAAAAATCATTTGGTGTCACTCCAATTGCACCGGGTAGATACCGCGCACTGGCGATTATATTTTTGCTGGTGTACATTCCCGCTTTGGGGTCGCCCGTCGTACCGGATGTATAGGTAAAACTAATTAAATCATCCGGTTGACTTTCTGTAATCAATTCTTCAAAATGATCCTGATGTTTTTTTCCATAATCCCGTCCCAATGCAAGAAAGGATTCATAAGAATATACATTGGGAAGATCCGATGGAAAATAATGATCCATCACAATAATTTTTTTAATGTTTGGCAATCGATCCCAAACGGCCAGTATTTTATCCAACTGTTCCTGATCTTCTACTATTATCAGGATACTATCACTTTGATCTGCCATATAAAACACCTGTTCATTGGTATTCGAGTGGTAAATCGGGGCGGTCACACAACCGATTGAAATTATCCCCATATCGCACATTACCCATTCAGGCCGCGTTTGACTCAAGAGGGATATTTTATCCCCTTTTTGAATCCCTGATGCAAGGAGTGCATTACCTATATCTCTTGAGGTGGCACCATACTCACCCCATGTTAGGGATTTCCATAAACCATCCTGTTTTTCCCAAATTGAAATATTCTCTGAAAAATCTGTAACCTGTCGCCAGAATAATTTGGGTATAGTATTGTAAGTATTATAATTCATATCCATCAACCACTCCACACTTTCGCTCGCCTGTTATATTTTCCTTCACCTAAATATTGTTCTCTTACTTTTTCTTCTTTTAATAATTCTTCATAAGTACCACTGAGAAATATTTTCCCTGTGGTGAGAACATAACCATAATCTGCAATTTTTAATGCCTGATTCACATTTTGTTCTACCAATAAAACGGTCGTTCCTGCTTTATGCAATTCTTTAATGGTGTCAAAAATATCCTGGACGAGAATTGGTGACAACCCCAGGGATGGTTCATCTAATAAGAGCAGTTTCGGTTTGAGCATAAGTGCACGGGAGATGGCTAACATTTGCTGCTCTCCGCCGCTCATGTTTCCCGCTTGTTGGTTTTTTCTTTTTTCCAGGATGGGAAAATGGTGAAAAGCTTCCACCATGCGTTCATGAATTACATCTTTATCTCTTAAAAGGAAACCGCCCATTTGCAGATTCTCTTCAACGGTTAATTCAGCAAATATTCGGCGCCATTCAGGCACATGACCGATGCCCAACTTTACAATTTCTTCTGCATCCATTCTGTCTATACGTTTTTCATTAAAATGGATGGTACCATATTCCGGCTCTACCAGTCCGCTGATTGTTTTTAAAATGGTGGATTTTCCTGCTCCATTTGCGCCCAAAATGCAGACCAATTGCCCCTCTAATACTTCTAATGAAACGCCATGAAGTGCTTTTATTTTACCATAATAAGTTTCAACGCCAATGAGTCTAAGCATCGAATCCTTCCCCCAGATATGCTTCCAATACTTTCGGATGTGCCTTGACTTCATCTGGTAATCCAATTGTAATTATCTTCCCAGAGTCCAAAACCCCAATCCGGTCTGAAATACTCATGACCAAATTCATATCATGTTCCACAACCATAACAGTAATATCCAACTGATCACGAATTTCACTGATGATTTTAGCAATTTCATGTGTCTCCTGCTCATTCATCCCAGCTGCTGGCTCATCCATTAAAATCAATTGTGGTTTGGGTACCAATGCCCTTGCAATTTCCACAAGCTTTTGAATACCGTAGGGCTGGCCGCTCATATATTTTGATTCATAATTGGTAATACCTAAAAAATCCATAATCTCTAATGCCAAAGCTTCTTCTTTTTCACGGTATGATTTTAATAACCATCTACTCAAGGTAAATTTTGCATCAATTCGGCTATGAGCACCCAGAAGGACATTGTCCAATACGGTCATATAAGGTACATTCTGAATATTCTGAAATGTGCGGGAAATACCCGTATTAATCACATCATGGGATGCTGTTTTACATAGATCACTTCCATTATAAGAAATACCACCCTTTTGAGGACGGTTAAATCCATTGATACAGTTGAATAAGGTAGATTTTCCGGAGCCATTCGGCCCAATCAACGAAAAGATTTCACCTCTATTTACATTGAGAGAAACATCATTCAAAGCAACAACACCAGAAAAGCGCATGGTTACATTATTGACTTTAAGGTGACTCATATATTAAAAATAAAGGGGTGCCAACTCGGTTAACACCCCTTTGTAATAATGGTTATTTTTATTTTAACCAGTCAGTAATTGTTGTTTGAACGCCATCTGAAATTTGAACCAAAATGACCGATTCTGCGCCGGCATGATCATTCCGGTTATATGTTAATGGCTGGGTTCCCGCTCCATCCCAATTCTTGAAAGTTTCCATGCCGCGAATGAGTTTTTTTCGTGTAGGGTTTTTACCCGCCCGTTTTAATCCTTCAACCAAAACAATGGCTGTCGAAAAACCATAGTAATGGTACATGCCCATCATTGCTTCTGGAACGTCAGCTCTTTCACACAATTCCCGATATAATTTCGGTACATCATAATCTGAATTCCAAAGTTGGGCAAAGTTTGCAGAAATGAATCCTTCACCGGCAGCACCGGCAGCCAAAGATACCCTGTGATCCATGGTGGGGCTGATACCCATAAACTGAGGAGTATACCCCATCGCTTCGGCCGTTTTCATAATAATGATGGGTTCTTTTACTATACCTGCAATTATTACATGAGTACATCCACCTTTCATCATGTTCATAACTTGACCTGCAAAATCGGTAGCACCCCGTTGGAAACTTTCTTTTTGAACTGTTATTCCCATCTCTGCTTCTGACTCTTCAACGCCTTTTATTACATTTTGGCCATAATCATCATCCTGATAAATGACGCCAATCACAGCATTTTCATCCATTCCCTTAGCATAGTCAATTAAAATACCTGACTGAATATCATATCCTGTATCCGTATGAAAAATATATTCAGCAGCTGGACGACTCATATCAGACATGGTACCCGATTGTGTTGCAGGTGCAATTAAGGGGATTTCTGACTCTGCTAATAGGGGACGAACTGCTTCAGCTGGTGATGTGCCAATCACATTATAGAGGCAGAACACCTGTTCTTTTTCAATTAATTTTTTTACAGCTGCCACCGTTTTTTGGGGATTGTATTGGGCATCCTCAACAAGCATTCTAATCTTGCGGCCATGGACCCCGCCATTGCTATTTATATGATCAAAATACAGGTTTGATCCTGACGGCAAAAGCATCCCCAATTCTTTCATGGGACCGCTTAAATCCTGTACATTTCCGATTAAAATTTCATCCTCAGTAATGCCGGGAGACCCTGCCGGGCCACCACATCCAATCAAACCAAGTGTCATTACAAACATGATTATTGTTGTTATTCGTTTCATTTTATAACCTCCGTTTATTATGTAAATCTTTGTTTGGGGTTAAAGGGAAATAATTTCCAATAAATCCGTATCTTAAGCCACATTCCATATAATCCTGTGGGTTGGAATATAATAAAAAGAAACATGATTAAACCAAAAATAAGTGATTCAATATCACCGGCTTCATTTTGAAACATGGCATGTAGCCACCCCTCAACTACCGGTACAATCAGGTTTTCTAGGAATACAATAAAAATGGTACCCAAAACCGCCCCATAAATGGACCCCATGCCACCCACCAATACCATGATAATAAAATAAATCGACAACATATTGTCAAAGTGATCTGTGGAAATAAAATGATTCGTATGGGCCATGAGAACACCAGCCAACCCGGCGAAAACACCAGAAATGAAAAAAGACATCATTTTATACTGTGCCAGATTGATGCCTGATGCTTCGGCAGCTTGTTCTGAATCACGAATGGCCATAAAGGCGCGACCAATTTTTGATTTCATCATTCGCCGGGAAGCAACAATCGCCAGCAATGCAAATATCCAAACCAAAAAATAATTGGCCCAGTCTCCTTTAATTGTGAACCCAAATAGTTCGGGTGAAGATACCACCAGTCCACCGGATCCTTGGGTCCATTCCCGAAGGGCTATAATTAATCGTCTAATTATAAATCCAAACCCCATCGTGGTAAGGCCCAGATACATTCCAGAAATTCTTAATGCTGGAAAACCAATGATAAACCCAAATAATCCGGCAATAATGGGTGATATGATTAGAGACAGACCAAAAGGCAGCCCCACCTGATCAACCAAAATGGCTGATGAATAAGCCCCGATGGCCATAAACCCTGCATGCCCCAGAGAAATCAATCCTGTGTATCCTGATAGAATATCCAATCCCACAGTGAGAATAATGTAAATCCCAATGGTATTCAAAATGTAGAGGTAATACTTATAACTGAAAGTCATTCCCTTCAATATAAAAGGGAGCAGGATTACCAATGCAATCAAGGCGGGAATCCACTTCAGGTTTTCGTCTTGGTAGCGGCCTTTCATCAGACTTTTTTAATTTCCTCCGTCCCCATAATTCCAGTCGGTTTAATCATCAGTACAGCAATGAGCACAATCCAGACAATGATATCATTAATTTCTTTTATCCATTCAAAATGAAAGGACAGGGTCCCCATACTAATTGTTTCAATTATGCCCAATATGACGCCCCCAACAATGGCGCCAGGGATGGATCCGAATCCGCCCAATACTGCTGCAGGGAAAGCTTTGAGCCCCAGAAATCCCATATTCGTATCCAGGATTGTGGCACGAGGGGCCAATAATACGCCGCTCACGGCTGCGACAATTGCAGCAAATATCCACACCAAAGTGTAAACACGAGTGACAGGGACACCCATTAATTCTGCGGCAATGGGATCTTCTGATGTTGCCTGCATGGCAAGCCCCCATCGTGTTTTATTAAAGAAATAATAAAAAACAGAAACGAGAACAATTGCACTACCAATAATAAATATGTCCAGGACTGAGATAATGATACCACCCAGTTTGATATAGGCACCACCAAATGGTGATGGGGGAACTAAACTCATAGGACCGGCAATAAGGCCCACAAGGGCCCGTAACACAATTCCAATACTAATGGTGGCCATAATGATTGAAAATACCGGTTCATCCCGCATGGGCCGGTTAATGACTAAATCTAGAAACCAGCCAAATATCACTGCAAAAATAATGGAACCCAACAATCCAAATAAAAATGTCCATATGGTTGGAACACCCAGACTGCCGGTAAAGGTTTGGATGAGGAAAAAGTTGACATAAGCCCCCACCATCATGAGTTCACCCTGGGCAAAATTAACCACTTCCGTGGCCTTATAGATGAGGATGAACCCAAGGGCAATTAATGCATAGATTGACCCAAGGGCAATCCCACTGACAATTTCCTGGCCGATATCAGTAAAGAATGAAGTCATTGTTAATTTGAAATGTACGTAGGGATTCTTATTTATTTAATCTACAAATGATATTAAAAAAGGGGGACTACACAGTCGTAAGTAAATCACCCTCTCAAAGCTGCTGCAAAAATACCTGGGAGATGTAAAAGATTACCTGTTCCTATGAAATATGTTAACCGTCTACCTGTCTTATGGGCCGTTTTATTGGTAACAAACCAGGGTGGTCTGGGGGCCATATGCAAATCACCAGAGAGGGCAGAGCGCGGGAAGTTTCTAAATGGCCCCATAGCAACTGTTTTTTGTGTTTTTCCAAAAAGGAATGCATTGTGAACCACACCTTTCCCCGATTGAATGTCATCTTGGGTATGACCGGGAAAAGCACCCCAAGCACCACCAGCAGCTAAAAATGCCAGAGCACACCAGGTATTCACGCCGATACCGCCGTATCTCAAGTCCGCAATAGCTTGATCCAGAGCTTCTTCATGCGCTTTCATTGTTTTGGGATGAATAATGATGTTGGCGCCCAATGTACCGTCCAGTTTTTCATTGGCAAATTGAACCGCCGCTTTTAAGAAAGCCACTGGATCACTACCATCCAACGAAACTGTTGTGAGTACGGGACCGAAATACTCATCCCTAAAACAAGGTTCATCGATAAGGGCATCCACATCATAAATAATGGTACGATCTACATCGCAATTAAGGCTTTTTGCATTTGCGTGTTCCCTTGCAGCATTTTGACGATCTGCCGCACCGGGGTAATAGGCAGGTCGACTTTCTGTATTGGCAATTTTATTTTCTACTTCCTGGAGTAATTTTTTGGTACCCACCCATTCTTTTGGCATAATCAGTACTTGGGTGGCAATACAGTTATGCCCCGCATTTTGGAGTTTTTGAGTAGCAATATTTTCCGCTTGAAATTTGAAATCACCCTTAGACCATGGCCCAGGCACAACAATGGTGGGTGAAACACCACCCAATTCAGATGATATGGGTTTATTCATGATGGACTGATTCTCACGTTTATGTTGTTCACCTTCTTCGCCAACTCCAAATACAATGGCATCATGAGTCCGGGCGCTACCGGTAATATGAATGGTATCCACCAAATTATGGCGGGTTAAATAAGCACCCACATCTCCACCACCATAAGCAAATTGAATAAATCCAGCTTCAATTAATGGAGCAAATATTTTTTCAAAAATGGGTCCTAGGTAATCATTAATGGGATTCATTTTGATTAAAACGACTTCACCTTCTGCAAACATCTTATAGAAAATATCCAAAGGCACAATGGAGGATACATTTCCGGCACCCAACACTAAGGACACTTTTCCCTGTGGATTTTCTTTCTTATAAAATAAGGCCACCGTATCTTCAATATTACCCGGTGTTACACCATCCTGCATCCACACATCTAAATAATAATTATCCAAAAGTAGCTTTTCAAGGAGGTTATTGGGATAAACATGGGCAACGGTTTGACCATTTGCCCGTTCACTAATTTTAACCTTATGGATTGCACTTTTTCCAGCGGCGAGTGCATTGAGCGTATTCTTCATATACTGTAACCAGTTTAAAAATGCATAAGGACCACCCAACCATTCCTCTCCAGAGAGGGGTGAATTAACGCTTAACCCTTTCGCTTCTGAACCGGCATTTGCCCATTCTTCCGCAAAATCAACTGATCGTTTGATTGTTTGATCCAAATAGTCAATTTTTTCAGTGATAGGAAGGGTTGCCCACCTGTTTTTATTTGATTGTAAATTATAAAGACTATTATCCAACGTTAGTGAGTCCATCGAATTATCCTTGTTTAATTGAATAATAATACTCTAAAAGAAAATCCGTAACAATAATTATCTATCATCAATTGCCAATCCGCTTGTATTATTAAATAGTTCAGCATAAAATTAGTCATGGAAAATTTTAAAATACTCGAAATTATAATTATTGGTGGTATAATTATTGGATTTGGTATTTTGGAATCATTTACAGGACTCTATGGCCGTAATTCACTTCGAACAAAAGATGATTGGCTCAATGAAATAGTATCCTTTTTTCAACTGGCTTTATTAATTAAACCGGTCATTTTATTCTTGGCAATTTTAATTCTTAATTATTTTATTCCACATCATTACCAAGCGCTATCACACCTCCCTTTTTGGGCATTATTCTTAATTGTATCTATACCAGATGATTTTTCTCAGTATTGGTGGCACCGAAAATCTCATGAATGGCCCTGGTTGTGGAAGTGGCATCGACCCCATCATACAACTAAAGAAATGGGTGTATTAACATCTTATAGAAATGCAATGCTCTATTATCTATTTATGCCCAATATTTGGTGGTTAGGGTTTATGACTTTTTTTATTCCATATCAAATCATCTTTTTACAACTTATTATTAAACAGTTTATTATAATTGGTGCACATAGCGATATCAAATGGGATAGGATCCTTTTTAAATATAAAATACTTAACCCATTGGCTTGGGTGATAGAACGTACAATATCGACACCTTCCACTCATTTTATGCACCATGGCAAATCAAATGAAGATGGCATTAGTAATAATAACGGCAATTTCAGTAATATGTATTTCTTTTGGGATATTCTTTTTGGGTCAGCAAAAATTACGCGCAAATACCCTAAAATTTATGGACTGGAAAATGATCCAGAAGATCCCTGGACTGCTCATATATATTATCCTTTTATAAAATCTAATAAAATTCAGAGTGAATTGAATATTTGAATGTGGGGGAATTGGTAAAAGTGACCATCCCAACCAATTCTGCTAATCCCAATCCATCATAGTAAGGAAATTATCAAACTATGTTTTTAAAAAAGGGTGATTCATATTATGAATTTGATAAGAGTTAAACAAAACTTTGAGAACTGTTTCTTTTATACGTTTCACCTAAACCGCCTCCAGCCCCAGTAATAACAGCTACTCTATTTTCAAATGATATAGATGACATAATAATTTTTTAGAAAAATACCAATGTAACTGTTTCAGCCACACATGCGGGTTTTTGAGCACCTTTAATTTCTATCGTTACTTTTTTTAAAACCCGAAGTGCGGTTCTTCTCATTTTTTCTATTCGAATGATGTGATAGTTAGAACGTACCAAATTTCCGGGTCGAATGGGACTCATAAATCGAACAGAATTTGAACCATAATTCACAAATTGTTTTATCCCCTCAACCGGAATCTGATCCGGCGACATATCATCTATTAAGAGCGGAATCAATGAAAGGGTGAGAAATCCATGGGCAATCGTTCCACCATAAGGAGATTCTATCGCGGACCGCTCGGGATCCACATGGATCCATTGATGGTCACCGGTGGCCTCCGCAAATTTATCAATACGATCTTGGGTTATCTCATGCCATTCACCAATAACCGACTCACCAATTTTAGATGACCAATAGTCACGCCCTTGATCTAAAGACATATTCTGTTCCCATTAATGTTTAAATAATTCACTATAGATTTTATAATAATATTGGCATTGAAAGGGGTGCCCTTTTCCTGCTTTAATTCAATGCATCAAATAAATAACTGTATTTTACTACGAAAGATTTGGTGCTCTTTTCAATTGGAATTCCGTCATAATCCTGGGCCTGGTTATATACCAAGTATAACCCGGTGCCGGCCGACCGCTGCCAGATAAACCGCCAATTCATAGACCATTGATCTGATTGGTTATTATATTGAAGGAGAGATTGAATATACATTTTCGGCGTAAAAGAATACGTAAGACGTGCCCGAAGTAAATTGGTGGTAAAATTACCGCCGGGTAAATTGACTTTATTAAAATTGAAACTAAATTCAGATGTGAATCGATCTTTGTAGCGCAAACGAACTGTGGGTGTCATGTTGATTCGATCTCCACCAAAAAATCCACCGATACGATTCATCGAGCTGAAACTGATCGGTTTAGCTTGGTTCGTCATAATCATAATTTGAATTTCCTGGTCATCATAAGTTCCTGCGGAAACAAAAACACTATCAGATATTTCAAAAACTTCGATAACACCTTCTTTAACTAAATTGGTTCCTGTATGTATTTCAAATCCCGATCGAAACTCCCAATGATTATCAATATGCCATCTTCCCGATTCCTGAAATCCATCTAACTTCCAATAACCATCATAATTGACATGGGGTCTGATTTCTAATAAGCCAAATTTATTTTCAGGACGAAATCGGGTAAAAATCCGCCCGGACCATTTTCGATAATTTTCTCTCTTTAAATATCCCATTTCGGGATTAAAGCTAGCGCCCACTTCAGTGTAAGACGCATTAGTAGAAATTTGTTTTGTGTCCCGCGCAATTTCCATCCTGTAGGCATAAGCATTATCCTTATCCATTTCAGGTGTTTCAGTTAATCCTGCAAAAACAACAATCTTGCTCAATTCGCCAATTCCTATTTGCGCATCAAAAGCATAAGCATTATTTACATAACCATCGGTGCCCATGTGGTCTAAAGCGGTATACATTGCACCAATATGGGTGCGGTTGGGCAGTTCCTTTTTCAACCTGAAAACTGAATATTGATTGGCATCAGTAATATCTGTCACCTTATCGGTTCTCATACTCAGCATACCTACTTTCATCCCTGAAAAAGTCCCCGTGAGTCTTCCCCCGCCAACAATGGGTACAGGTTCCCCATCGG